>PVML01016925.1_pt1:140000-336009 | contig 336009 bp, 296 predicted proteins | sample 1853371 | NCBI WGS metagenome assembly PVML01 (sample SAMN08533508, study PRJNA380276) | Human gut metagenome, whole genome shotgun sequencing project. | isolation source: participant 1, chromium library | host: Homo sapiens | collected 2017 | reverse complement strand
CTTGTCACTATTAAGCCTTGTATTTACCGGCGTTTTAGATAGTTTTAGCTAACTATTTTGCTTCCAAATTTGTACAATTTATACAGCTTTAGGCGGCATTTTCCTCTTGAATAATTGTCCGGAATCGTTTACAATAAAATAACATAAAAGAGGGTGTTTTGGGAGTTTTCCGAAAACATCTAAATATATAAGGAGGTATTTTATCATGGCATATGTAATTACTGATGGTTGTGTAAGCTGCGGAACCTGTGCTGGCGAATGTCCAGTAGGTGCAATCTCTGAGGGAGATGGCAAGTACGTTATCGACGCTGATTCCTGCATCGAGTGCGGAACCTGCGCTGCTGCCTGTCCAACCGGCGCTATCGAAGGCTAATTATAAGCTTACATAAAAAGAAGTCGCAAAACTGCTGTTTTGTGGCTTCTTTTTTATTATATCCCCAAAGCCTATGAATCTAAAAAGGAGAATCTTTCATGATACAGAAAAAACCGATCATCGGCATAACACCATCGCATAACACGGAAAATAACGATACCAGCCTCCGCCCTACTTATCCGAAAGCAATCGCAGCAGCAGGCGGACTGCCGATTCTGCTTCCTTTAGAATGCAGTGATGATGATATTAACCAGTTTATGGATATTTGTGACAGTCTTCTTTTTACCGGCGGACCAGATATCCAGCCTTCTCTTTATGGAGAAGACACGCATTTAAACTGCGGAAAAGCATCTGCTGCCAGAGATCACCTGGAATTTCGGCTTCTGACTGCCGCTATGGATGCCTGCAAGCCTATCTTTGGAATCTGCCGCGGAATACAGGTCTTAAATACAGGTCTTGGAGGAAGCCTGTATCAGGATATCCCATCCCAGATTCCAAGAGAATTTCCCCTTGCCCACCAACAGCCGTCTTACTACAATATCCCATGCCACCGGGTCAATATTGTCCCGAATACATTGCTTGCATCCATCTGTCAGGATGAGACCCAGATTGCTGTAAACAGCTGTCATCATCAATGTATCCACGTTCCTGCACCTGGACTGATGGTCTCTGCCGCTGCGCCAGATGGAATCATTGAAGCAATTGAAAAGCCCGATTACCCCAATTTCTTCTTAGGAGTACAGTGGCATCCTGAATATCTGTGGGAGCAGGATGAAGCTGCTATGGGGCTATTTCAGACATTTGTGGATGCATGCAGATCCGGCAGATAAGTTATCTGACTGTCCGTACTGATTATTGACTTCTTCCAAAGTTGGAACTGACGGCGCTGCTCCTGGCCTGGACACTGCAATGGCTGATGCTCTTGATGCCAGATCCAGCGCTTCTTTTGGGCTTTTTCCACTGCTGATGGCCGATACAAAAAATCCTGTAAAGGTATCCCCGGCAGCTGTGGTATCTACTGCTTTTACCTTATAGCATTTCTGTGGGATCACCTGATCTTTATCAATATAGACAGAACCTGCAGATCCCAGCGTCAGGACCACTGCAGCCTTCGGGAACATATCCTGAAAAGCTTTGACAGCTTTTTCTGTGCTTTCCAGTTCTTTTTCCCCTAAGATCTGGGCTGCTTCAATTTCATTTACAAAGAACAGCGTTACCTTATCTAAAGGCAGCGCTTTTATTTTTTCATCCATAGGAGATGGATTTAATACAATGTTCATCTGCTTTTTAGCAGCCTTTTCCATCAGATACGGCAGATTATTGATCTCATTCTGTAAAACCACATAATCTCCCGCCTCAAAGTGACTCAATGTATCATCGATCTGTTCCTTCGTGATTCTTTGATTAGCGCCTCCATAAAGAAGAATGCAGTTATCACCTTCTGCATCATTCTGGATAATAGCATGTCCTGTGGAACAGCCTTCATCCAAAACCACCAGATCCGTATTTACCCCGGATTCTTTTAACTGCTCGACAAGAAATTCTCCTCCTTTTCCGATCCGTCCCCCATGGAAAACTTTCGCTCCTGCACGTCCTAGCGCCACAGACTGATTTAACCCCTTTCCGCCGCTGAAAATGTTCATCTGGCTGGAAGAGATGGTTTCTCCTTTTTGGACAAAATGATCTACACTGTATACATAATCAATGTTTAGTGAACCAAAGTTTAATATCTTCATATAAATCCCCCTGCGTATTTGTTGTTGCTTCACATCCTGATTACTATTATAGCAAAAAAATAATCACCTGCAGCTTTTATTATTCCAAAATCTCTGTACATACCTTTCCTCTGTTGACTTTCTCAACGAATAATTCTTGTAAGTGAACTGATTTTCTGTTATGCTATAGAAAGTTTTATTGGTACAAAGGAGGCATGGTTATGGAACACCATTCATCATACAGCGCACCCAGAAGCAGCCGCGCCTCGGGACATACCCGTTCTGCTGCTTCCCGTCAAACCACAAGACGGCCCCGCCGTCCTCAGAAAAGCAGCAGTTTCGTACATATTTTATTATGCTGCGTACTTCCATTTTTAGTAGTCAACCTGGCGATCTTCTTCATTGTTACCGCCACCCCAAGGATTGAAATGAATATAAGCGATACTACAGATTACAAAACGGTAGACGTAAGTTTTAAGATCCATTCTTTTCTTCCTTTAAAGAAAATGACTACTACTCTGGAATCTGAAGCTATTGAATTTAAGAAGGAAAAAGGTGTTTATCACGCAGTATTGACAAACAACGGTACTTTGGAAATCTATGCATTAAGCTTAAATGGCATGCAGGCTCAGGATATAGAGCACATCGCAGTTTTAGATGATACAGCTCCTTCTTTTGATGAAGACAGCGTTGTTATGGAAAACGGCAAACTGACCGTTACTTTGGATGACAGTATTTCCGGTGTCAATTATAATTCCATTTATGCTACTGATGATGCAGGAACAAAGGTACTTCCTGAAAGCTGTGATCAAGAGACCGGTGAGATCACTTTTAAACTAGAAGAAAGTTCTCTCACTGTTTATGTGGAAGATATGGCAGGAAATCCAAATCAGGCTACTTTCTCTATCAACCAGTCTGGCATTGATACAGAAGACCGGGAAAGCAAATTCCCAACCGATGGTGAAAACGGTATGAATGGAACTGCAGCAACCGAAGCAGAAACTAAATCTTCTTCTGCAGCCAAGTCTACCACCGCAGCGGCGAAATCTACTTCTGCAGCAGCTAAGTCCACCACCGCGGCGACTAAGTCCACCACTGCGGCGGCGAAATCCTCTTCTGCAGCAGCAGAACCTTCTACTGAGCAGGCACCTGCCACAATTGCTCCTTTAACGAATTAAACGTTACAGTTCAGCTGTGCATCTTCTTGTCCGCTGCAAGCGGGCAAGAAGATGCAAGACTGAACTGTAACAATTAAACATTTTAAAAAAGCTGACTAAGTTTCTTTAGGAGAACTTCTGTCAGCTTTTATTTTTAGTCTTTTTTATTTTTTCCTTCTTTTTATTCGCAGTTCTGCATCTTAACGTCCTTCTGCTACGATCTGATCGATCACATCCACATAGTCCGCACAATATTTTTCATACAATGGCATAACTGCCTGCTGGAAACGTTGTTTTTCTTCTGGAGAAAGCTGAGTGATCACACAGCCTTCTGTTTCTACACGCTGTCTGGAAATGGATTCTCTCGCCTTCCACTGATTTCTTTCGTATTTAGCAGATTCCCGTGCACATTCCCGGATGATCTCTCTGTATTCTTCCGGGATCTTATTCCAGGTATAAGAAGAAGCGATCTGAACTTCCGGCACACGGCTATGTTCATCTACTGTAAAATATTTCGCTACTTCATAGTGTCCTGTAGATTCATAAGATGGCCAGTTATTTTCTGCTCCATCTACTTTTCCAGTCTGAAGCCCTGAATATACTTCTCCGTAGATCATAGGGACAGGGATTGCTCCCAAAGCCCGGACTGTATCACTCATCAGCTCTGATTCCTGCACACGGATAGTCATTCCTTTTATATCTTCCAGTTTTTCAATGGGCTTTATAGAATTATAAAAGTTTCTGGCACCTGCATCATACCAGGAAAGAGCTTCCAGACCGGACCCCTGAAAGGAATCAAGAAAATCATTACCAATAGGGCCTTCTAAAACTCTCCACATATGATCCGCATCCGTATACAGATATGGCATCTGAAGTACATTCAGCTTTGGAATATCCTCAGCCAACGTGGACATAGAAACTCTGGCAAAATCAATACCGCCAAACTGCATTTGTTCTATTACAGATTTTTCGTCTCCCAGACTTCCTCCTGCATTTACCAGTATCTCTATCTTTCCCCCAGTCCGTTCCTTTACAAGTTCTGCAAATTTGTAAGCCCCCTGAGAGGTAGGATAATCCTCTGCCTGATTTTCTGCATAAGTCAGAACAAAATCCGGAGTTACTTCATTTTCATTTTCTTTCAAAGCTCCTGAACAGCCGCCAAAAATAAGTGCGGTCATACACAGGAAGAGTATCCCTTTTTTTACCATTGCTCCCTCCTGGCAAGTCATTATGCGAAATGTGAGTGATACAGTACACTGGTAACTGGATTGGACTGATACATTTACTTTGTCTTTTTCTGAGTCTGAGTTTGTTTCGCCATCAGCCAGTCATAAAAGGCTGCTTTGTCCTCTCCTACTACCCGGTCTGTAAGCAGGTATCCATGGGACGGGTCTGTAAAAATAATAGCCATACCTGGCAGTTTTGCAATCCTTACGATTTTTCTCCACGGAATCTTGTCATGGGTATTTCCTACTTTTACCTGAATGCCTACGTCATCCAGCCGGATCTCTGTATCTGCTCCGGAACCGGAGACCAGTTTTCCTGCGCTCCAGTAAATAGCCAAAGGCTGAAGTATGGTAAAAAGGCAACAGCCTAAAACCATGAAAACACGGAATATGGTTCCGGATGTCTCCCATTTTACAAAGGTAAGCGCCAAAAGAGCTGCTGTGAAAACAAGATTTACCATGCCGGTCATGGAATGGTAGATAAAATACATGGACATTTTCCAGTATTCGCCCCTGGTCGTTTTATAACGGTATTGGTACATAGAATATTTCCTCCCTGCAATGCCGCCTCCGGCGTCGCTTGTTTTTTCCTGCGCTCTCTTTTTTTACTCACGAATCCCGCGCTGACGCGCTCTACTGCCTGCTTGCGCAGGCGATTCGTTCGTTGATGGCTTGTAAAAAACAAATGCCGCCTTCGGCGTCGCTTGTTTTTTCCTGCGCTCATCACATTATAGCATAAAAGGGGGCGTCTGTGACACCCCCTATGTGTATTAACTCTTAGGCTTTGGGGTTTTTTATCAGTGCACAAATATGCTTGGAAGCCATAAGCTGACTCCTGGTACAAAGGTGATCAGCATAAGGGTGATGATCATGCACAGATAGAATGGTAATGTTGCTTTTACAACCTTTTCCATTGGAATCTTTGCAACAGCGGAACCAATGAAAAGTACAGCACCTACAGGTGGTGTTAAAAGTCCGATACCACAGTTAAGAACAACCATAATACCAAACTGGATCGGGTCGATACCAATGGATGTTGCAATCGGAAGAAGGATCGGTGTTGCGATCAGCAGTCGGTACATATAACTCTCCCCCCTGTTTGTCTTCTTTCTGCGGTATCAGCAGCTGTATAACCGTTCCTTTCCCCTCCCGGCTGTAAATCCTCAGATCGCCTTTTTCATACATCATATGGACTCTTTTATAAATATTTCCCAGTCCGATCCCGATTTTTGATGTTCGGCGTTCCTTCATAGCTGCGGAAACCTCCTCACATCTTTCTTTGCTCATTCCAAGACCTGTATCTGATACAGAAAGGATCAGTATTTCTCTCCTTTTCCAGATACGGATATGCAAAATACCGCCATTTTCCTTTTTTGAAAGTCCAGGAACTACTGCATTTTCCACAAGAGGCTGCAGAGAAAGAGAAGGAATGACCGCATTTGCCGCATCCGTTTCCAGATCCAGACTATACCTGATCCTGCTTCCAAACCGCATTTTCTGCAGATACATATAATCTTCTACGATCCTTAACTCGCGATTCAGTGTTACCGTCTGCTCTCTGGTCTTTAAATTATAACGGAACAGGTTTCCCAGGCTTAAAATCATCTTTTCCGTATCTGCAGCATCTTTCAGTTTCGCTGTACAGGCGATCATATTTAAAGTATTAAAGAGAAAATGAGGATTGATCTGGCTTTTTAGCAGTTCCAGTCTGGCATTTCCCAGCTGTTTTTCCATTTCACTGCGTTCTGTTCCCACACTCTGAGGATCAGAAGGCAATGACCAGAGACAGCGCTCTGTCCTCACACAGGCCACCTGATAAACACTGTGGGTCTCCTCATCCGAATTACGTATGTACTGTTCAAAGGCTCTGATCTCCAGATCCAGCGCCTCCTGGAAATCATGGCACCGGGAATTATCATTTAAGATCTGTCCGAAACTCCCCAGGGATACTTTTGTGATCCATATGTTAAAAGAAGCGGAAAGAGCCATGATCAAAATGACCATGGCTGCAAAAATTCCTATTTTTCTTTTTATGGAGATCGTCATCCATAGCTTCTAAGAAAGGAACGCATGATAACCTCCTGTTTGTGTGTGATCTCTATGTGCCTTTACAACTTTAATGTTTTTTGCTGCGTCCCCGTTTTTTGGCTGCTCTGAGGGCGGCTTTTTTAGAAGCAGGTGTAGCTTTTTCCGGTTCCTCTGCCAGTTTTGCTGCCGGTTCCTCTGCCGGTTTTACCGTCAGCTTTGCCGGCTCTGTTTTAGCTGTTTCAAGCTTTTTCGGTTCTTCTTTCCTGGTTTCCAGTTTGCGGGCCTCGGTCTTGGCTGTTGCTAACTTTTTCGGCTCTTCTTTCTTAGTTTCCAGCTTGTGAGCCTCGGTCTTGGCTGTTGCTAACTTTTTCGGCTCTTCTTTCTTGGTCGTTAACTTCTTTGGCTCGGCCTTCTTTGTAGTAAGTCTCTTTGGACTCTCCTTCTTCTCCTCTGGTGTACATGAAAATACCATAAAGCTCATCGGCGGGATATGGATCTCAATAGAGTTTTCTCTCTCATCCCATTCCATCTTCTTAGAAGCCTTTACGCGGCCATTGGTACGTCCTTCACCGCCAAATTCTTTCGAATCACTGTTGAAGATCTCTTTATATTTTCCTGCAAAAGGGACACCAAGACGGAATTTCTCATGATCCACATTGTCAAAATTGCATACGCAAAGAAGCGTTTCTTTTTTACCTCTGCGCACAAACATGATCATGCTTTCCTCATGGTAACTGCAGTTGATCCATTCAAAACCTTCTGTATCAAAATCCTGCTCATACAGTGCCGGATGTGCCTGATACAGCTTGTTCAGCTCACGGACATAAGTCTGCATGTTCTTATGCAGCGGATATTTTAACAGATCCCATTCCAAAGACGCGTTCTCATTCCACTCATCGATCTGCCCGTAATCTTGTCCCATAAACAGCAGCTTCTTGCCTGGATGAGACATCATAAAGCCATATGCAGCCCGCAGGTTCTCTGCCTTTGCCTCTAAAGTTTCTCCCGGCATCTTGCCCATCATAGAACCTTTTCCGTGAACTACCTCATCATGGGAGAATACCAGAACAAAATTTTCACTGTAGGCATAAAGCATGGAAAACGTCAGCTCTCCATAGTTATTTTTGCGGAAATACGGATCGCAGCGCATATAGTTGGTGAAATCATTCATCCAGCCCATATTCCACTTATAATCAAATCCAAGTCCGCCGTCTTTTGGATCGCCGGTGATCATCGGCCAAGCCGTAGATTCTTCCGCGATCAGGATCGCGCCATTCTTTCTGCCCTTAAATACTGTATTTAAATGCTTTAAGAATTCTACTGCTTCCAGGTTTTCATTTCCACCGTAAATATTGGCCACCCATTCGCCGTCATTTTTGCCGTAATCCAGATACAGCATAGAAGCCACTGCGTCCATACGAATGCCGTCTGCGTGGTATTTTTCTGCCCAGAACAGCGCATTTGCGATCAGGAAGTTAGATACGCCTGGACGGCCATAATTATAGATCAGCGTGCCCCAATGAGGATGAGAACCCTTTCGCGGATCTGCATGTTCATAAACGCAGGTTCCGTCAAAACATGCCATTCCAAAGGCGTCTCGCGGGAAGTGAGCCGGTACCCAGTCTAAGATCACACCGATTCCCTGCTCATGCATATAATCCATAAAATACATAAAATCATCTGGCGTACCATATCGGCTGGTAGGCGCATAATATCCGGTTACCTGATATCCCCAGGAAGCATCTAAAGGATGCTCCATGACCGGCAGCAGTTCTACATGGGTATAACCCATATCTTTTACATAATCAGCCAGCTTTACAGCCAATTCTCTGTAATTATAAAACTCAGAACCAATGATATCTTCCCCGTTTTCATCCTTTGCGATCTCTTTGCGCATCCAGGAACCTAAATGGACCTCATAAATATTTAAAGGCTTGTCCTTTGTATCAGAAGCCGCCCGCTCGTCCATCCATTTTTTGTCTTTCCACTGATATGTGTTGATATCCCATACGATGGATGCATTATTAGGGCGCAGTTCTGCGTAATTTCCATATGGATCCGCTTTCATCATAGGCAGTCCAGCCTGCGTCTTGATCTCGTATTTGTAAAGACATCCCGGCTTCAGTCCCGGAATGAACAGTTCAAATACACTGGCATCCCCTTCCCCTACCTTACGCATCTGATGGCGTCTGCCATCCCATAAGTTAAAGTCACCTACTACACTGACACGCATGGCACATGGAGCCCATACTGCAAAATAGACGCCTTCTACTCCGTCAATAGTCTGTGGATGAGCACCCATTTTTTCATAGATATCATAGTAAATGCCAGCTCCGAATTTCTTTAACTCATCTTCCATAAACTGCGGTCCGAAAGAATAAGGATCGTGTATCTCCTCTTCCGTACCATTGTCATAAGTGACAAGTAAAGTATAAGCTGTCACTGTTTTTCTTGGGATCAGTACAGCATAAAATCCCGCCTCATCAGCCAATTCCATGGGATATTTTTTCCCATTTCCTGTAAGTTTTACAGTAATAGCTGCAGCTGTAGGGATAAATGCCTGTATTAATAAGCCTTCTTCTGTTGCATGTGGTCCTAACATTCTGTGAGGATTAGCGGATTCTGAATAAGTCAGCTCCTCGATCCCCGCCCAATCCATAAGATCATATAATTTCTGTTCCATCTGCGTGCCCCCTTTTAGCGAAAACAGCATCTATCGGATCATAACTGCTTCGCCCGTTCTGAAATATTTTGTTTGAAATTGATGACATCGTGCTCATATTCCTGATCCATAAGCGGTGAAGAGATCATAAAATCTGCGCTTGCTTTGTTATTTGCAATGGGAATATCATATACTTGAGCAATACGCAGCAGTGCCTTTACATCCGGATCATGCGGCTGTGCTGTCAATGGGTCGGAGAAAAAGATCACAAAATCGATCTGTCCTTCTACGATCTTGGCGCCGATCTGCTGGTCGCCTCCCAATGGGCCGCTGTTGTATCCTTTTACAGGAAGACCTGTATAATCTGTGATCATCCTTGCTGTAGTTCCGGTTCCACATAAAAAATGCTTCTCCAGGATCGCTTTGTTTGCCTTGCACCATTCCATTAATTCATGCTTCTTCTGATCATGAGCGATCAGGGCGATGTTTTTCTGTTTCTTGATGGTCATTGGGATAAATTCCATTGTATGCATACCTCCTTGTGCTGCCTGCATTATTGTCCTAAATGTATACAATTGCTTCTTTATTCATTTATCATGTCTATTTAATTACCGGATTGGTCAGTGTTCCGATCCCTTCAATGGTACATTCCACCACATCTCCCGGTTTCAGGAATTTTGGCGGTGTAAATCCCATTCCTGCACCTGCCGGTGTACCGGTGGCAATAATGGTTCCTGGCTTTAACGTCATGCCCTTTGACAGTTCGCTGACAATGTGGTCAATGCCAAAGATCAGCAGCTCTGTATTGCTGTCCTGTCTCAGTTCTCCGTTGACTTTGGACTGAATAGAAAGCTTTGGCGGATATGGGATGTCTTCTACTGTGGTGATACATGGTCCCATTGGGAAAAATCCGTCTAAACTCTTTCCAAAATACCACTGATTGTGCCGGGTCTGAAGGGTTCTGGCACTGACATCATTAATAATGGTATAACCGAAAATATAATCTTTTACTTCTTCCTCCGGTACATTTTTTGCTTCTTTTCCAATAATAACAGCCAGTTCTGCCTCATAATCCAGATCTTCTACAATGTCAGAATGGCTTTCAATGCCTTCGCCGTTTGCCACTGCTTCATTTACACGTTTGGAAAAGTAAACGGCATAAGGACGTTCGCCTCCAAATGCCTCCTTTTTATAACGGGCCGATTCCTCTGCATGAGCCATATAGTTGATGCCCAGACAGATCACATCCTGCTTTGGATTTGGAATCGGAGCAAGAAATTTTACTTCTTCAATGGGTGCCGCTCCTCTGATCTTATAAGGGTTCTGACCGGACACATATTCCAGCAGCTGTTTTTCTGACTCGCTGATCCCTTCGATCAGTTCCTGCATGGTCTTATAATCCATATCCAGTGAACGAAGAGGATAGATCCATTTTCCGTCCTTGCTGATCACTCCCAGACCGCCTTTATGTTCTACTTCATATGTAACAAGCCTCATAACAGCCTCCTTGTTTCTCCTGTTTGAAATTTCTTAATGCTTACTTTATCACATTTTTCGGATATTTTCCACCTTACTACAGATATTTTACACGATCTTAGAAAATTTTGCGGACAATTCACACGAAGAGTTTGTAAACCTGGATCACTGCAGTAGGGGCCAGTGCTCCTAATATCACAATAAAAAACTGCTCTCTGCTTAAATCCGCGGCCAGAAATATCTTCTGCAATTCCGGCACAAACAGCACAGCTCCCATAAGGGCGAGCCCCACAAACAATGCTATAACACACCAGGGATTGCTCCTTATCCCCAGGGAAAACAGGCTTTTTTTGCCTCTGCAATTAAAGCCGTGAAGCAGTCTTGCCAAGATCAGTGTTGTAAACGCCATGGTACTGGCAACCGCTTCACCGCCCTGGGCGTATCCTTTTTCCCAGGCCCACATGGTAGCACCCCCAATAAGGATCCCCTGAAGTAAAATGTGGACCGCAAAAGAAAGAGTCAGTATCCCCTCTTTGGGATCTCTCGGCGGCTGGCGCAAAAGATCCCGGTCAGCAGGTTCCATTCCTATGGCAATAGCCGGCAGGGAATCCGTCAGCAGATTGATAAACAGCAGATGCACAGGGGCAAATGGCAGCGGCAGCGCTTTTATGGATGTATACAATACACAAAGAATACCTGCCATATTGCCTGACAGTAAAAACTGAATGGCATTTTTTATATTGCGGTACACATTTCTGCCATTTGCTGCTGCTTTAATGATAGTGGCAAAGTTATCATCTGTCAGTATCATGGCAGCTGCATCCCTGGAAACTTCTGTTCCTGATCTGCCCATGGCAATTCCAATATCCGCTTTTTTCAATGCCGGGGCATCATTGACTCCGTCTCCTGTCATAGCTGTAATATGCCCTTTTCTCTGCCATGCCTCTACAATGCGGATCTTATGTTCCGGGGACACTCTGGCATATACAGAAATCCGTTCCAGATCTCTTTCCAGATCTTCTTCGCTCATTTTTTCCAGTTCCGCGCCTGTTACCGCCAGATCACCGGGAGCAAAAATCCCAATATCAGCCGCCACTGCTGCTGCCGTCACTTTATGATCCCCGGTTATCATAACTGTCCGTATCCCCGCATTTTTTGCCTCTGCCACTGCGCCCCGTGACTGTGGTCTTGGAGGATCAGACATTGCCGCCAGTCCCAGAAAAATAAGATCTGCTGCCAGATCTTCCCCTGTTTTTCCTTCACTTAAGGGCCTGCATGCCAGGGCAAGGATGCGCATGCCCTTTTTTGACCAGGCATCATTTTGCTGTAAAATACGGTTTCGGTCTGAAAATAAAAGAGTCCGTCCCCATAAAGCCGTCTTTGCTCTGCCTTTTTCTGCTTTTCCTAAGAAAGACGGATTGATCACACTGGTACACCGGTCCAGCAATACATCCGGTGCGCCTTTTACAAATAAGATCTGCTCCTCATCTTTTTTGCAAAATGCACCCATATACTTTCTTTTAGAATCAAAAGGCAGTTCCAGAAGACGTTTCCAGCCTTTTCGGATCTGTTTTGGTTCTTCTCCTGCTTCTTTTGTCATTTCCAAAAGAGCTTGTTCCAAAGGGTCTGTATTTTCCTCAGGCAGATCATCCCAGGCATTGTTGGCAAGGACCGCTGCTTCCAGAAAAAGGAAATTTTCATGTTTTTTCAGTTGTCCTGCCGGTATCTCCTCCCCGTTTAAAAACACAGCCCTTACACGCAGCCGGTTCTGAGTCAGCGTCCCCGTTTTGTCAGAACAGATCACAGACACACAGCCAAGGCTTTCCACTGCCTTCAGATCCTTTATAACAGCATGTTCTTTTGCCATTTTCTGGGTTCCCATTGCCTGGACAATAGTCACAATAGAACCAAGAGCTTCCGGAATCGCTGCAACTGCCAGCGCAACTGCAAACATCAGAGCATCCAGTACCGGTTCTTTGCGATAAAGGCTGATGCAAAAGATCACTGTGCAGATGCCCATTATAACAACTGCCAGATGCCCGGAAAACCGGTCCAGACTGGCCTGCAAAGGTGTTTTCTTTTCTGTTGTGCGGTTCATTAAAGAAGCGATTTTTCCAATCTGCGTATCCATCCCCGTAGCTGTCACCACTGCCGTACCTCTGCCTCCTGTGATCAGGGCACCAGAAAAGACCATATTGCTCTGATCTCCCAGAGCAATATCTTCCTGTTCTGAAAACAGGCTTTTTTCGTTTTTCTCCACACTTAAAGCTTCTCCTGTAAGGGAGCTTTCATTGCAGGTAAGACCAGTTGCCTGGAGAATACGCCCGTCTGCAGCAGCCATTCCCCCGGTTTCCAGAACCAGGATATCTCCGGGAACTACCCTGGAAGAGGGCACTGTACAGATCCGTCCTTCCCGAAGGAGCAATGTATCTGCAGCAGCCAGACGTTTTAAACTTTCCAGGGATTTCCTGGCTTTCTGATGCTGGACTGTTCCTAAAATAGCATTTAAAAAAAGGACGGAAAAGATAACCAGCGCACTTTCCGGATCCCCTGTGACCATGGATACCCCGGCAGCGCCAATAAGGAGCATAACTAAAAGGTCTTTAAACTGTCCCAGAAACACCTGCCACCAGGGCATTTCTTCCTGCTCTTTTAAAATATTTTCCCCATATACTTCAAGCCGTTTTTCTGCCTCTTCCTCACTAAGTCCGGTCCTGTTGGTGTTAAGGCGTTTTAATACTTCCTCCTGAGTCAGACCATACCATTGTTCCATTCCTGCCTCCCTGCAAACCCCATATAGAAAAAATGAGGATGCCCTGACCAACCTGGTCTTTACAGCATCCTCATCTAAATGTATATATTGTCTCTTTTTTTGATGATACCAGGGGCAAAATATTTTTTGCCCCAACATCTTTGATGATACTATCTTTATGCAGGAGAAAACAGGCTTATGACCTGCCGCCAAATATCATTTCAAAAGCAACTCTGTATCCTAAAGGAAGGGAAGCTTCCTCTACATATTCCTCTCTTGTATGAGCACCAGCCCCACTGTAGCAGCCCACACACACGCTTGGGATCCCCATAGAAAGCGGGATATTGCAGTCTGTAGAACCTGAACCAACTCCAGGGCAGATTCCTGTCACCGTCTCTACCGCTGCTTTTGCACGTTCAAGAAGGCGTGCCTGACGTTCTTTATCTACATCACCGGAGCATGGACGGATGCCCAGGATCTCATAGGTAATATCAAGACCGGCTGCCTTTGCCTCATTTACTGCTGCCTCAAATTTTTCTTCCATATAAGCCAGATTTACTTTTCTGTCAGAGCGGAACTCGTATAACATGGAAGCTTCCTGGGCAATGGTATTAACAGAAGTGCCACCGGAAATAGTACCTACATTGTACGTGGTCTTTCCGCCTTCCGGAACCTGGATCTGATACAGCTTTTCAATGATACCTGCCAGTTTTTCAATGGCATTATCATTGCCGAAATTGCCAAAGGAATGTCCGCCTTGAGTGCGTACCGTCACTTTATAACGGTTAGATCCCACTGCTTCATCTACCAGATGCTCCAGGCTTCCGTCGAAGGTACAGAAAGTACTCATACGGCTGCCGTAATCTTCGCAGATCTTTTTAACGCCTTTCAGGTTTCCAAGACCTTCTTCTCCTGAATTGCATACAAAGATCAGTCCAGGTTCTGTTTCCGGCCGGATCTGGTTAAGTTTGCCTTCTTTTATCATAAAAGCAGTATATTTTGCTGCCAGAAGGACACATACAAGGCAGGCAGTATCATCACCTACGCCCGGACAGCAGATACGTCCATTTTCCACCTTTAAAGGAAGTTCCGTCTCATCTGGAAAAACTACGTCTGTATGGGCCATATAAACATCCACATTATCCCTTAAAGCAGCTGGATAAACTACATTTAATGCCTCATCAATATAGACTCCCTCTGCGCCCTGTTCCTTTAACCAGTTACAGCAAAACTGGGCTCTTTTTTCCTCATGATTGGATGGGGAAGGGATCTTTGCAATGGTAAGAAGCAGGTCATATGCCTCTTTTTCATGTTCCTTGATAAAACGCTCCATAGCTTCACTTAACATATTACATTCCTTCTTTCCGGTTCTCTTTAGGACCTTTTCTTTTCTGCCTTTATTTCTGTTTTGGTTTCCGCTTTTGTTTCCGTCTTTGTTGCATTTTCTGTTTCTGTTTTTATTTCTGCCTTTATTTCTGTCCTTTTCCCTGCCCTGCTTCCTGAATGCTTTTTGGTCTGGACTGCAGCCTTCTTTTCCGGACATTTAAGTCCGGCAAATACCTGGATAGATCTTGCAAGAACAAGAGCCTCTTTCTGGTCATCCAGAAGTTTTTCTTTGCCTTCCGTTAAAAATCCATTCATGTTATCTTCTGCCGTATCTAATACCTGATGCCAACTGTATCCTGAAGGAAGATTGGGAAGTGCAAATGTATGTGGCTCCCAATGCATATTATAGGCAGTATAAAAGTACGGTTCTTCGCTGCCATCTGCATTTTCCCCATAAGAAGCACTGTAAAATACCCCCAGCTGGCGGCTGTAGCGTTCAAAGTCCGGACACCAGGCCTTTTCCCCATGGAAAGATACATCCGGCAGACCTACGGACTTATGGTCCATTAATGTAGGTTTTGTGCTGCGGTGGAACAGGCTGTGCTTTTTGCGGAATGAAATAAGCTCTTTTGTAAACTCATAAAGTCCCTTATGGGCATCTGATAAATTCCAGTTTAACCAGGATATCTCATTGTCCTGACAATAAGCATTGTTATTTCCCTTCTGTGTACGGCCAAATTCATCACCTGCCATAATTAACGGGGTTCCCTGACTTAAGAAAAGCATGGTAAGTGCATTTTTAAGCTGACGGTTCCGCAAAGCAATGATCTTTTTCTTTCGCACCGGGCCTTCTTCGCCGCAGTTCCAGGACTGGTTGTAATCAGTGCCATCATGATTTTCCTCACCATTGTCCTCGTTGTGCTTGTGATCGTAGGAAACCATATCTAACAGCGTAAATCCATTGGTATTTGCCATGTAGTTAATAGAAGCTACTGTATCCGGGTTGTCCTTTACATGGAGAGCCACCTGGTTCAACATGCCTTCATCGCCTTTTAAGAAGCTGCGCATATCCAGCATAAATCCTGTCTCGTAAGCAGACAGCCGCCGGCCGGGACCTTTCTTTTCTTCTTTGGCCCTGCTGCTTCTGTCCGTTCCCTTTTCCAGCCTCACTTCGTCCCAGTTTTTCGCCCAAAGCTTCAGATCAGCAAGGTAAGGATCCTTTACAATGGTTTCCAAAGGAGCATAACCTACCAGATGAATGCCGTCTACATGGTACTCTGCAGCCCAGAACCGCAGCACATCCACCACATAAGAAGGTGACTGGGTTCCGTCAAAATATAATTCAATGACCAGCTCCAGCCCCGCTTTATGTAATGCTTTTACCAGACTCTTAAACTCTTTTACCGGGTCCTTTTTCTGTCCCGGGGCTGCACCTGCATAGGCTGCTTTTGGCGCAAAACTGTGTCCGCAGCAGTAGCCCCAGTAATTTACCTTTCCCGGAGCATCTTTTATGATCTCGTCAAATTCCACAGGCGGCATCATTTCAACAGTGGTAATGCCTAGATCTTTCATATAAGGAATCTTATCAGCGATAGCGCCAAAGGTTCCTCTCTTCCAGCTTTCGCCCTTAAAGGAAACATGTTTTGAAAAACCTCTTGGATGTATCTTGTATACAATGCACTCATGAGCCGGAATCTCAGGTCTTTTGTCACCTTCCCAGTCAAAGGCTTCTTTTACTGCCTCAAAAGGAGTATGCAGCGCCTGTTCAGCCGCTTTCTCATCTCCCCATTTTTCCCGTCCTGTAAAACAGGTTCCAAATGGATCACTGATCTCTTTTCCATCTTCCTCAAAGGCATATTCCAGACCGGTAAAATCTCCCTTTACCGTCATATAATGTACATCTCCCATACGGGCATTTTCCGGGAATGCCAGTCTGGCTGCCTGTTTTCTGCTTCCCTTTTCAAAAAGCAGCAGTGCCGGAGTCTTTTGAGAAACAAATGCTATATCAAATCCCCCCTGAGTCTTTGTCACTCCCAGCGGATAGATTTTTCCCTCATTTGTTTCTATGATATACTCTCTTCTCATACTATTATTGCCGCCTTTCAGGTTTCGTTTTACTTCTGATTCTCGATCTGTTCCACCAGATCCGTCAGATACATCCAACGGTCCATTTTTTCTTCCAGCTGTGCCTCTTTTTCTGTCTTTTCCTTCATCAGTTCATTCAGACGGGTATAATTGCTGGCAGATTTTTCAATCTCTGTTTCCAGAGCTGCAATGGCCTCTTCCAGACTTGCGATATCCCCTTCAATGGTCTCCCATTCTCTCTGCTCTTTGTAGCTTAAACGCAGCTTTTTCTGGGCACCGGAAGTCTCTTTCCAGTTGTTTTTATTCACTGCCTTTGCATTTGCAGCGTTTTCTTCATCTGCACCTATATCTGCGGCTTTTCCAGAACCTGTATTTCCGGCCCCGTTCCTATTTGTACTGCTCTGAGGATGACGCTCATTCCATGCCCGCTGATAGTCGGTAAAACCACCTTCATACTGCTGCACTACACCATTTCCCTCAAAAGCAAAAATACGGTTTACCACACGGTCCAGGAAATAACGGTCATGGGATACAGTAATAACTATTCCCGGGAATGTATCCAGATAATCTTCCAGTAAGATCAATGTCTGGATATCCAGATCATTGGTAGGCTCGTCCAGGATCAATACGTTAGGCGCCTCCATAAGGATACGCAGAAGATACAGACGGCGCTTTTCACCGCCGGAAAGCTTTCCAATGGTTGTATACTGCATACTGGATGGGAACAGGAAACGCTCTAACATCTGGCTGGCGCTGATGCTTCCATCCTTTGTCTTTACGTATTCTGCTGCATTGCGGATATAATCGATCACTTTCAGGCTTTCGTCCATAGCCTCATTTTCCTGGGAAAAATAGCCCAGTTTTACAGTCTGGCCAATTTCTACTGTACCGGAGTCCGGCTGTACCCAGCCAGCAATGATCTTCATTAAAGTAGACTTTCCGCTGCCATTCTGTCCGATAATACCTACACGGTCATTTTTCAGGAAAATATAGGTGAAGTCTTTCATCAGCACCTTATCCCCATATGCTTTGCAGATATCCTTCAGCTCTACCGTAGTACGGCCCAGACGGCTTCCAATGGACTCCAGCTGTACGTTTCTGTCATACTCCGGACCTTCCATATCACGCAGCTGCTCATATCTCTGGATATGGGCTTTCTGCTTGGTAGAACGGGCTCTGGCGCCGCGCTGCATCCAGGCGATCTCTGTGCGCAGAATGGACTGGCGTTTCCGCTCTGCTGCCTCTGCCATACTTAAACGCTCTGCCTTTAATTCCAGATATTTCTCATAACCTCCCTGATAGCTGTACAACTTTCCCTTGTCCAGCTCCACAATACGGTTGGTAACACTGTCAAGGAAATACCGGTCATGGGTGATCATTAAAAGAGCGCCTTTAAAGGCCTTTAAATAACCTTCCAGCCAGTCAGCCATCTGGCTGTCTAAGTGGTTGGTAGGCTCGTCCAATATTAATAAATCTGCTGTACTTAAAAGAACGCTTGCAAGAGCCACACGTTTTCTCTGACCGCCGGAAAGAGTCTCCACTTTCGCGTCAAAATCTTCAATCTCCAGACGGTTTAACATGGACTTTGCAGAAGCCTTTAATTCTTCTACAGAGCTAAAATGAGGCTCGTTTTTATTATCCCTTACAATACTGTCAAGGATCGTATCACCAGGAGTAAATTCCGGGATCTGAGGCAGATAACGGATATAAAGGCTTCGCCCCTTTACAACGGTGCCGCCATCCGGCTCCTCCAAACCGGCAGCAATGCGCAAAAGCGTGGATTTTCCTGTGCCGTTGATGCCAATAAGACCTACTTTTTCTCCTTCATTGATAGAAAAAGCAGTGTCGTTGAACAAAAGACGTTCTGTATAAGATTTTGTTAAATGTTCGATGGTAAGTAAATTCATGTAGTAGTCATTCCTTTATTATTACTTTCCCGTCAGGTATGTCTGCCCCAACGGGACATTTTGCAGTTTTGTCTCTGAGGAAAGTATAGCACAAAGAAAAAACAGCGGCTACCTTTTGATCACCAATTCCACCGGACAATGGTCGGAACCAAACACTTCCGTATGGATCTTTGCGCTTTCCAGATCGTCTTTTAAGCTTTCGCTGACACAGAAATAGTCAATACGCCAGCCTGCATTCTTCTCTCTTGCCTTAAAACGGTAGGACCACCAGGAATAAATTCCTTCTGTGTCCGGGTAAAAGTAGCGCCAGGTATCAATAAAACCAGCATTTAAAAGATCCGTGAATTTGCCTCGTTCTTCATCTGTAAAACCGGCATTTTTCCGGTTGGTCTTTGGATTTTTCAGGTCGATCTCTTTATGAGCTACATTTAAATCGCCGCAAAAGATCACTGGCTTTTTCTCTTCTAATTTCTTAAGATACGTTCTGAACGCGTCTTCCCATGTCATACGGTAATCCAGCCTGGCAAGACCATCTTTGGAGTTTGGGGTATAGCAGGTAACGATATAATATTCCGGAAACTCAGCCGTGATCACTCTTCCCTCATGGTCATGTTCCTCAATGCCAAGACCATAGGAAACAGAAATCGGCTCTTCTTTTGTAAACATGGCTGTACCGGAATAGCCTTTTTTCTCAGCGTAATTCCAGTACTGATGATAACCAGGCAGATCCAGGTCGATCTGTCCTTCCTGCAGCTTACTTTCCTGTATACAGAATACATCTGCATCCACCTCATTGAAAAAGTCCATAAACCCTTTTCCCACACAGGCACGCAGACCATTTACATTCCAGGATATCAGTTTTTTCATAATCTTCTCCTTTTACTGTATAACACTCTTACTCCGGATATACTAATCTGGATTCTGGAAATTCATCAATATGTGTCAGCACCTTCAGATACTTTGCAGCCAGATATTTAGCCATTCCAAGGTTCATATCCAGGTAGTTGCCGCAGTCTTTTGGAGATGCGCCTGGTACTTCGCCTTCGAAATCGCGGACAAATTCATACATTTCCACTACCAACGGCAAAATATCCTTAGACTCATAATCACCAGCCAGAAGCAGATAAAAACCAGTCCGGCAGCCCATTGGACCAAAGTATACGGTCTTATCTCCAAAATCCTTATGATTTCTTAAAAATGTAGCACCCAGATGCTCGATGGTATGCATTTCTGCAGTATTCATAACCGGTTCCTCATTTGGAGAAGTCATACGCAGATCAAAGGTGGTAACTGTGCTGTCACCTACCTTATCCTTTCTGGATACGTAAACACCCGGCTGTAATTTAATATGGTTGATGGTAAAACTTGCGATCTTTTCCATTATCATTTCCTCTTTTCTCTCATTTTGCAGCCACATTCCTGGCGCTGTATATTCCCCAGAAATGGCAGAAGGACAGTCCCCAGCACTTCCTGGTTCCTGCCCTCCTTTTCTTATCGTTCTTTATTCATTCACTTACGCCCCCGCGCTGACGCGCTCCACTGCCTGCTTCGCAGCCGCTTGTTTTTCTTTTGAGCTCATTTATTTATTCACTCACGAACCCCGCGCCAACGCGCTCTACTGCCTGCTTGCGCAGGCGGTTCGTTCGTTAATGGCCCAAGAAAAACAAATGTCTGCTTCGCAGCCGCTTGTTTTTCTTTTGGGCTCATTATTTAGTCATCTTCTTCATCACTTTCAGTTACAGTGAAGGTAAATCTCTTACGTGCCATTTCATCGCTTTCCAGATACTCATCGTAGGTAGTGATCTTATCGATCAGCTTGCCGTTGATGATCTCCATAATACGGTTGGCAGTGGTCTGTACGATCTGGTGGTCACGGGATGAGAAGATCATCACGCCTGGGAACTTGATCATACCGCGGTTTAATGCGTCAATAGACTCCATATCCAGGTGGTCAGTCGGCTCATCTAACATCAGTACATTTGCGCCGGAGATCATCAGCTTGGATAACATACAGCGGACTTTCTCACCACCGGATAATACCTTAACTTTCTTAACACCATCTTCACCTGCGAACAGCATACGTCCTAAGAATCCTCGTACATAAGTTACATCCTTCTCAGGAGAATACTGAGTCAGCCACTCAACGATAGTGTCATCATTATTAAATTCTGCAGAGTTATCCTTCGGGAAGTAAGACTGAGTGGTTGTAAGTCCCCACTTATAGCTTCCTTCATCTGGCTCCATCTCACCTGCAAGGATCTTAAACAGTACGGTCTTTGCACGCTCATTTGGTCCAACTAAAGCAACCTTATCTTCTCTTCCAAGGATAAAGGAGATATCATCTAAAATCTTCTCACCGTCAATGGTCTTGCTTAAATGCTCTACTGTAAGAACTTCATTTCCGATCTCACGGGCCGGACGGAAGTCGATATATGGATATTTTCTGCTGGATGGCTTAATGTCATCTAACTGGATCTTCTCCAAAGCTCTCTTACGGGAAGTAGCCTGCTTGGACTTGGAAGCATTTGCAGAGAATCGCTGGATAAATTCCTGTAACTCCTTGATCTTTTCTTCTTTCTTACGGTTTGCTTCCTTCATCTGCTTGATGATCAGCTGGCTGGACTCAACCCAGAAATCATAGTTACCAGCATACAGCTGGATCTTGCCATAGTCAATATCTGCGATCTGTGTGCAGACTTTATTTAAGAAATAACGGTCATGGGATACTACGATAACGGTATTCTCAAAGTTGATCAAAAACTCCTCTAACCATGCAATGGCATCCAGATCCAGGTGGTTGGTAGGCTCGTCAAGAAGCAGGATATCCGGATTTCCAAACAGTGCCTGTGCCAGTAAAACTTTGACCTTCTGAGCACCTAATAAAGTACCCATCTGAGCATAGTGGAATTCAGTACCGATACCAAGACCATTTAACAGGTTCTCTGCGTCAGACTCTGCTTCCCAGCCATTCATGGTAGCAAATTCACCTTCCAGTTCTGCTGCCTTGATACCATCTTCATCTGTAAAGTCTTCCTTCATGTAGATGGCTTCTTTTTCCTTCATGATCTGATACAGTCTCGCATTTCCCATAATAACGGTATCCAGAACTGTATACTCGTCATATTTAAAATGGTCCTGCTGTAAGAAGGAAAGTCTCTGTCCCGGAGTAATAGCAACCTCACCGCTGGTTGGCTCTAACTGTCCGGAAAGGATCTTTAAAAATGTAGACTTTCCGGCGCCGTTTGCACCGATCAGTCCATAACAGTTGCCTTCTGTAAACTTGATATTTACATCTTCAAACAATGCCTTCTTTCCTACACGAAGGGAAATATTATTTGCACTTATCATGTCATTTACCTTTCTTATAAATAAATCTGTTGTTTTTGTTTCCGCTAAAAGAGGGGGCATTTGCTGTCCCCTCTTTTCTGTCCTATGTATTTACAGGATACCCTGAAAAATACATTCTTCGCTCAATATCAGATTGTACAGGGAAAACCCGCATTTTGCAAGGCTTTTTTCAAATGATGCCCATGTTTCATGTTACCAGAAGGCGATGAAGGTCTTCATTGCCAAAGACATTTTCTTTTTCTCTTTCATTTTCTCATATTCTCTCTTTCTTTTGTGCTGTCTGGAAAGCCCCAGTATCTCCTTTGCCACAACTGTTATCCGCTGATCCCCGTGATCCGCTCATCTGCTGCCAGTTTTAAAAGCATGGCATTTTTATCATACAGCGGCGGATATACCACTTCCAGTTCTACTTTGATTCCGTTTTTGCCTTTTCCTACTTTCAGATTGGATATTTTTATTTTTTCTTCTGCAAAATGGGTCTGGATATCCGCGATCACATTTTCATAATCTGTACAGGTCATTTTAAGGAAACCCCGGATCGGTTCTACAGTAAGGAAAGAGGTTCTGTGAAGAAGCTCCTGGATCGCCACGACCAAAATACCTACACTGACACCAATACCGTATTTCCCGGCTCCTACTGCCATTCCCACACCGGCTGTAGTCCACAGTCCTGCTGCTGTAGTCAAACCGCTGACTGTATTATTACGGACAAAGATCACGCCTGCACCAAGAAAACCCACACCGGATACGATCTGGGCTGCCACACGGGATGAATCTACTTTTTCCACATCATAGAAACCATATTTAGATACTACCATCATCAGCGCTGCTCCCAGGGCTACAATAGCATGAGTCCTCATACCAGCACTTTTATCACGGTTCTTTCGCTCATAGCCGATCATATATCCCAGCACACTGGCTACGATTACACGAAAAAACAACTCCGCATCTGCAGGTATCCCTGTTTTTGTTATTATTTCTGCCACCATCTTATGTCCTCCTGATTTTGTCTCTTATGTTGTGCAGCTGTTACGCAGTCAGACCTGCCTTTTCTTTCTCATACCAGTATAGCTTCCCCCAGCGCACCTGGTTTTGCTCATTTTTTCACATCTATGCTCATTTTCCAAATGAACGTCTGTACTCCACCGGCGTGCAGCCTTCCCGTTCTATGAACAGTTTTGTAAAATAACTCTGACTGTACCAGCCGCATTCCACAGTAATATCTTTTACTGTCATATGTGTGGTAGCCAGAAGTTCTTTTGCATGATTTAAACGCAGTCCCGTCACATAATCGCTGTAGCGTACTCCAAGGGCATTCTTCAGCAGACTGCTTAAATAACTGGCTGAAAGTTCAAAACGTTCTGACAGATCCGCTGCTGAAATATCTTCCCTGTAATGTTCTTTGATAAACTGGATCATGGACTCTACCCGTGATTCTTCTGAAGGCCCCTTTAAAAGGCTTTTTGCCTTTTGATCCAGGAAGTTTTTCCACTCTTTTTTATCCATGCTTTCCGGCACAGGTGTCTTTAACACCAGGCTGAAAAATGCAGCCGTTTTTTTACAGGATCTGGAAAAAGTATCTGCACCAAACAATTTGTCTGTGATCCAGGCAGACTGTACGGAAAATTCATTGTAATCTCCGCCATTCCAGGCATCCTGCCATTTTAAGCAGCGTCTGCCAAATTCTACCACATCCTCCGGTTCATCTAAAAGCGGAGTCAGATAATAAAATCGGCCAGTGCCTTTCACAGCGCGCAGACAGCTTAAAATTTCCATGGACTTAAGGTCTTCCCTTAAGCTTTCCATATCCTTTGTAACAGAAGCAGCAAAACAGGTCATACTTTTTGCAAAAGTCCGTCCTGACAGCCTTCTGTATATCTCTTGGATCTGCTCTCCTTTTTCCGAAAAACAAAGAAGCTTTAAACTATTATCGCTGAATACGGAAACGATATGGTCTTCATATCCTTCAAATAAGGCTGGAAGGGGATCTGAAATAAGATTTTCCCCATCCACCGCGATCATCAGCAGACCGCAGAAATAGTTTTTATATTCCCCCAGTCCAATATTTCTCCCATTTAAAGCACTTTCCAGCCAGGTACGGAACACATTTTTCCGTCGTTCCCCATCCAGATATTGCTCCAGCCGCACTGCTGTAATGGTCTCCTGAATGGTCTTTTTGTCCAAAGGCTTCATCAGGTAATCTTCTACCTTCAGCTTCACTGCCTGCTTGGCATATTCAAACTCATTAAAACCGGTCATGATATAGTACCGGGTATCCGGTGAAATGGCTTTCCCCATTTTTATGGCTTCCAGCCCGGACGGTCCCGGCATCTTAATATCCACATAAGCCATGGCAATATCATTTTCTTCCAGCATCTTCAGCATTTCATGCCCATTATAGGCATGAAGAACTTCATCTTCTTTGGAACATGCCTGTATCAGTTTTTCGATAGAAATATGGATCAACGGTTCATCATCGATCACCAGTATTTTCATTTTTCAATTCCCCCTCTTTCAAAGGAACGATCACTACCTGTATCGTCTGACCTTCTACACGGTAAATATAAAGCTTGATTTTATTTCCCCACAGGCTAATACGGTTTTCAACATTTTTTATGCCAATGGAATCCGGTGAATTTAATTCTTCGTCTTTAAATCCTACACCATTATCTTCAATCAGAATATAAAGACTGTCTCCATGGCGCTCAGCTTCTACTGAAAGCTGGCAGGGAACCTCACTGGGTTCAATACCGTGGATCACAGCGTTTTCCACTAATGGCTGCAAAAGCAGCTTTGGCATGGAAAGATCCTTAAACTCTTCCTGACAGTTGATCTCATAAGAAAGCCTGTTTCCAAAGCGCAGCAAGCAAAGAGAGCAGTAATCATTTAAAAAGTCCAGCTCTGCCCCTAAAGTAGTTTCTCTGCTTCGGCCAAGTACATATCTCAGCAGATGAGCGAAAGAATAAAACGCATCATTTAAAGCATCCTGTTCCCCGATCTGGTTCAGCGTGATAAAGCTATAGATCGTATTAATGATAAAATGCGGCTGGATCTGGGACTGAAGTGCCTGAAGCTGTAAATTTTTCTGGGCCAGCTTCAGCTCATATTCATTGCGGATCGTCTCCTGAAGCTGTTTTGCCATGGCATTGATGGAAGTTCCGATCTCATTAAATTCCCGGATAGCTAGAGGTTCACACCGTGAATTTAAACTGCCTACCTTCAATTCTCCAAGAACCGCCTTAATATGATAAGTAGGCCGTTCGATCCAGTAGTTATTTTTCTTAAACATGGCATATCCCAGTATAGAACAGCACAGACAGCAGGCTGCCGCCATAAAAACAAAAATAGCCATTCTGTCAATAACATAAGATGCAGATAACAGCACATGGACTGTCAATGGATAATGCTCTAAAGTCTGTGAAAAATTCAGCCAGCTTCTATGATCATAATCCACCTTCTGCTGCTTTAAGGATACAACCTGCGTCTTTGTAAGAGGCTGATTGGAATAGATCAGCTGACCTTCTTCATTGGTAAATGCAATGATCAACGGCACTTTACTGGTAAGACTGGAAAACAGGTTCTCAAAATCATCTGTTTTTAAATTCAGCATGATCACATTTTCCTGATCCTGAAGAAACATATTGTTTAGCTTTCTGGATATGTAAAAACTTCCTGTATCCAGTTTTTCTTCCTCATCTTCCCCAGCCGCATCTTTTCCCGGAATAATAGCTACACGGCCACTTTTTTCAATAGCCGCCTGATACCAGCTGCGATCCTTCAACGGATTTACCGTCTGAAGATACTGATACCAGTCAGATGTATTAAAATACAAAACATTTCCGTCTGACATTACCAGCATATCCCCAAAATCTTCCCTGGAATACGTTGTCAGCTGCAAAAGTTTTCCTATTTCTTCTCCCACTTTATTTTTATCATAAGGGGACAATTCATCAAAAGGCGTTTTTGACTGGAAAAAGGAATGGTAATACGGTGCTTTCGTCAGATTGTCAATATCATTAAGATATTTTGTCATATAGGCTGAGATCAGCTTTGCATTGTTTTCCGCTCGGCTGCGTATCTCCTGATACTGATAACTCCCAAACAGATAGGATACCAGGAAACTGACTGCAACAATAGGAAGCAGACAGCTGAGAAGAAAATTAAAAAATAACTTTCTGGAAAGTGACTGTATTTTCTTTTGCTTCATATGCAACCTCTTCATCTGATTAATGCTTTATTATAGCACAATATTTTTATTTATAAAAGTTTCGTTTTTGTCAATCTTTACACACTTTTTACTTGACATAGATTTTTTTCATAATGCAAAATACCCGGCAAAGCCTACTGACTCTGCCGGGTGTTATTGCTAACTATCTGTTTACTTATTTAAAAAGTTTTGCTACACGTTCTTCTATGCTGGAAACTGCCTGCTCTGGGGTGTAATTGTCTTCCAGGATGCACTTCTGGATCTCGTTTGCAAAGATTTCTTTTGCTTCCTGATACTGTGGGATAAATGGTGTCTTATAGGTGCTGTACTGTACCTGGTCTACAATGATCTGAAGGTTTGGATCTTCTTCTACCATCTTCTTGTAATCTTCAGATTCCATGCAGCTCTGTCTTGTAGGAAGATATCCGGTACCATTTGCCCAGCGTACTGCATTTTCGGTATTGGTCATGTACTTTAAGAACTCCCAGCCAGCTTTCTCCTCTTCCTCGCTGTGTCCCTTGAACATTAACAGGTTAGAACCACCTGCAGGATAGGAAAGTGTGGTATCCTTTGGAACAGCGCCTACACCTACCTCAAAGTTACAGGTCTTCTCTAAGCCCTTTAACTGAGCGCTGCTCTGCTGGATCATAGCCGCTGTACCACCTGCAAATGCATTTCTGCAAGCCTCAGAAGAGTTGTAATCCTGACCAGATGGAACATGCATAGTTCCGTCTGCGATCATTTCTTTCCACAGATACAGTGGCTTTGTACCAGGATCGCCTGCAAATCCAATGCCATTTTCTGTCTCGTTAAAAATAGTTCCGCCTGCATTCATAACCAGTGACATATAATACCACTGATCCAATGGGCAGGAATATCCATAAGTTCCGTCTGCTGTCAGCTTTTTAGCATCTTCCTTTAAGTCATCCCATGTTACAGGAGCCTCTTCCAGTCCCACTTCTTTGAAGCGATCCTTGTTGTAATACAGTACCGGAACACTGCGGGAATGAGGAAGGGCTACTAATGCACCATCATAGTAGGAGGCATCTAACAGACCTGGCATAAAATCGTTCATGTCATAATTTTCTTCATCTACAAACTTCTGAAGATCAACTAACTGGTCTGCATCAGCGAAGATACCTAACATACCGATCTCCATCTGAGCTAAAACAGGTGCTTCACCTGCTGCCAAAGCAGCCTGCATCTTGGTACCTGCATCTGTATAAGAGCCCTGATGTACCGCTTTTACAAAGATCTTATCCTGAGACTCGTTAAAGGAATCTGTGATCTGCTGGATCAGTTCTCCATTAGAAGAACCCATGCAGTGCCAGAATTCGATGGTGATCTTATCCCCGCTGTCTGCAGCTGCTTCAGTGCTTCCCTCTGCTGCCTTGGTATCCTCTGCCTTTGCTGCAGTGGTGTCTGCTGGTTTTGAAGAACTGCCGCATCCGGCTAACATACCAGCTGCCATTGCCGCTGCCAATACTCCTGCTACTTTTCTTTTCATCTTTTTTCCTCCTGTGTTTGATACATACTATAGTTTTATTGCTTTATTACTTTTGTTATTTAATTACTTTTATTACTTTATTCCTGAATATACAAAGGAATTACGGATCTTCTGACTTGCCAGCATATATACGATCAGGATCGGAAGTACCAAAACCACGTTGCCGGCCATGATAATATGCCACATCTGAAGTGTTTCAGAAGATTTAAGTGCTGCGATACCTACAGGCAGTGTACGAAGTGTTTCACTGGATGTCATGATCAACGGCCAGAAATAGTTGTTCCAGGTTGAGATAAAGGACAACAGGCCAATGGTGATCAGCGCCGGTTTTGCCATAGGCATCATTACCTTAAACATGATCTTGCGGTTATCCGCATCATCCAGTCTGGCAGCTTCAATTACTTCCTGTGGAATCTGCATAAAATACTGGCGCAGCATGAAGATGCCAAAGGGATTGGAAATAAATGGTAAAATAAGCGGTATAAATGTTTTTAACATTTTCATCCGGCTGAACATCAGGTAAACCGGAAGGAAAGTGATCTGCTGAGGGATCATTAATCCTAACAGCACAATTCCAAAAAAGATATTTTTTCCAAAATATTCATGTCTTGCAAAGCTGTAGGCAGCCGGAACAATGATGAGATACTGGAGTACCAGCACGCACAGACTGACTATAACAGAGTTTCTGAAATACAGTCCAATGGGAACGATCTCAAATACATGAGCGTAGTTTTCCCAGTGAAAACTGGACGGGATCAGAGTAGGCGGAAACTGCAGAGCTTCCGTGTAATCTTTTAAAGACGTACTGATCATCCAGTAAAAAGGGAATGCTATGATGACCATAACAGCCACTTTTAAAACAATATTCAGGATATGGCATACCTTCTGAAACAGAAGTGTGCCCCTGCTTTCTTCCATGTTTTTTTCCTCCTTTGTCTGCTATGTTCTCTCGGAGTCTTTTATGCATCTGCCTTTGCGGCTGATTTTCTGAGAAAACATTACTGGTAATGAACCCGTTTCTTTCCTACACCAAACTGAACATAGGTCATAATGCATACCAGGATCAGTAAGATCACACCTGCCGCACAGGCCATGCCCGGTTTTCCATATCGGAAAGCGAAAGAATAAATGTAATAAACCAGCGTATTAGTGGAATCCACCGGTCCGCCCTGTGTCATAACGTTAACGGAATCAAAGATCTTAAAAGATGCAATGGATGCCACAACAGAGGTAAACAGGATCGTCGGTGAGATCATGGGAAGAGTGATCTTGAAAAATACTCTCCACTTAGGCGTAGAATCCAGCTCCGCTGCCTCATAAATATTCGATGGAACAGTCTGAAGAGCTGCCATGATCAGCAGTACATAATAACCAACGCTTTTCCAAACCATGACCAAAACCAGAGAAAACATGGAAGTGGCCGGACTGGAAAGAAATGGGAATTTTGCAAATCCCATCTTTGTGATCACCATGTTTAAAAATCCGGTATCCGGATCCATAAGCCATAAGAATACGATGGATACAGAAACCATGGAGATAACATGAGGCGTAAAGATAAAGCCTTCCACCACGTTATTTAATTTCTTATGTTTGGAACCATTTAACCATACTGCAATGATCACTGCCAGTACCATGGTCAGACTGACAAATAATACCGTATAAACTACCGTATTTACAAGCACTAACCGAAATGTTTCTGAACCAAATAATTCTTTGTAATTATCCAGTCCCACAAAGGTCTTTTTCGTAGAAATAAGGCTTCCTGAGAACATGGAATAATAGATCAGATAAAATACCGGGTACACAGTGAAGATAAACAGCAGGATCATTGCCGGCATAGCTGTAACAAATCCCAGCATACGGTCACGTTTTTCGCTGACACTTCGTTTTTTCTTATCCACTCCTTACACCTCCCGGCCTGCAAGTTTTGCAAATCCTGCATGGATCATCAGTCTATGCTCATCATCTAACGGGATCCTCTTTCCGTCTTTATCAAACAGATACATATTCTTTACAGGAACAGACAATTTTAAGGTGCTTCCATCTTCCGCTTCATAATCGGATTTTGCCATCAGCTTTCCTGCCGGACTGTCTAAGGAATAGATGATCTCAGAGCCAAGCATTTCCTTGGTAGCGATCTTTGCATGGATCTGTACATGCTCATCTTCCACATCTTTTAAATAAACTTTCTCCGGACGGAAACCAACCTGCAATCCTTCCGGAAGAATATCTTTTACAATATTCATCTGCGGCGTTCCAATAAACTGTGCCGCATATACGCAGTTAGGATTATTATACAGTTCTCTTGGGCTGGACTGCTGCACAATGTAGCCGTCCTTCATAAGTACGATGTCATCTGCCATGGACATTGCCTCTACCTGATCATGAGTTACATATACAAAGGTAGTTCCCAGTTTTTTATGTAAACCGATCAGTTCCACACGCATCTGTCCACGCAGCTTTGCATCCAGATTGGACAGCGGTTCATCCATTAAGAATACTTTTGGCTGCTTTACCATGGCCCTTGCAAGTGCAACTCTCTGTCTCTGGCCACCGGAAAGTGTAGCCGGTTTCCGGTCCAGATATTGGGTCAGGCCAACGATCTCACAGATCTCCTGTACACGTTTTTTTCTTTCTTCCTTTGGCACTTTCTTGTTTTCCAGGCCAAATTCGATATTTTCACGGACCGTCATAGTAGGATACAATGCATAGTTCTGGAAAACCATTGCAATATCTCTTTTCCCTGGCGTTAAATCATTGATCTTCTTTCCGTCAATGTAAATATCTCCAGAAGTGGGTTCGTCCAGTCCGGTGATCATACGCAGTGTTGTGGATTTTCCACAGCCGGACGGTCCTACCAGAACTGTAAAGCTTCCATCTTCAATGCTTAAGTTCAGATCGTCAATAACCATCTGGTCCCCAAACTTCTTTGTTACATTTTTAAGCTGAATAGCCCCCATGCCATTCTCCTCCTGTTTTTTCTGATGTTCTCTCTAAATCTTTATGTGACTGCCTTTGTGACTGATTTCGCAAAAAGATCTGTTATTGTTTCTACCTGTTTTGTTATTTCTTTGTTGTATCCAATATAACATCTTTGCTCTTTTTCCTTCTTTGCTCTTTTTTAGAAAACCTTGCTGTTTTTTACAGTAAAAGCAAAAGGGAAAATTAAACTTAAAGGAATCTTAATTGAAATTTAGGGGCGGGAATGTTACCATGGAATTAATCCAAATATTACGCTGCTGTACACCCATGTGTGTCCGGCAACAATATCACTTACTGACCTTGTGGATCCTGAGAGATTTTGATAGAAAAGAGGAATCATATATGAAAAAAAGACATGTATATAACCTTGCAATCCTGCTTGCAGCCGGCACCATCCTAATGTCCGCCTGCGGGAAAAAAACAGAGGCTCCTGCTGATACAGCTGCACCCACCCAGACTGAAAGCCAGACTGAAACTTCTGCCAAAGAAACTTCCAAAGCAGAGGAAACACAGATTCCAACAGATACAGAAGATACGGAAAATTCAAAGTTCTATATGCTTCAGGGAACGATTACAAAGGTAGAAAAAGACGGCTCTGCCTTTACCTTACAGGCTGATGATGGAAAAGAATATGCCATTTCCGTTTCTGATATTTCAGATGTGGAAACGGAACTGGAAAAAGATACCCAGATCGCCATTGCATGTATGAAGGATGCTTCTGGAGATCCTGAAAAAGCATCTTACATCGCCGCTTTCCCGGAACAGGAAGAATGGACTATTTCCACAGCGGAAGGAATCACCACAAGCAACGCCATGAGTACCTTTATGATCCAGACAACAGACGGCAGAGAACTTGGATTTATCAAGGATGGATGCCCTTCCGACGAAGATGCCTTATCCGGTGACAGCGGAGACTCTGTGATCGTAACCTACGTTACTTCCGACAATGCCAATTTCCCGTTGGAAATCCGTAAAGGGAAGTAAATATATGTGCCCAGCTTAAGAAGGTTCTGATAAAAATATCAGGCCTTCTTTTTTTATTTTATTTTCAGTTAGAAATATATCCTGCACCTGTATATCTTATCCACCTTACAGAAGTCTTTTTTTGTCCCTATTTGCCGTATATATAAATCCAGATTTTTGCGATATTCTTTAATTGTATCCAAACAGAATCCGCGGATCTTTTACCATGAAAAATCAATCTACAACAAGAAAGGAAAACAACGCTTATGATCAAAATTATTATTATACTTTTTATAATCGGATTAATAGGATATTTCAAATATTCTAAGTCCAACTCCTCTGTATGGAGAGATGATGACATTTTAATATGTTACAAAACCAAGCCGCCCCATTTTAAAAATATAAAATCAAGTAATGATGCAGACGCACTTTTATCATGTGGATTTTGTACACATTGTGAATCTGGTGGAAATGGATCTCACTGTAAAAAATACGGTGTTGAATATTACGGCGTTGGCTGTCTTAGCAAAACTATTTGTGATGATTTTGACTTTTCTTTAAAATATTAATAAAAATAGATATAAAACAATTAAGGACTATAAGCTATGATCATCACCCAAAGTATCTATACACAATTGCTTCTTTTACCAGAAGTTCCCCCAGAAACTGGTGGATTATTGGGAAGTCATCGCGGAATCATCGATACGATTTGTATTGATATAAGTCATACTATTACAGAACAAGCGATGTATATTCCCAATATCCAGTATTTAAATCAGCAACTTACAAATTGGCATAACAGTGCCACCAATTGGGAAGGTCTCTTTCATAGCCATCTTGCCAATTCTCCAGAATTATCTCAGGATGATAAACTTTACATCCAGACAATTATGCAGGCAATGCCTCCGCATATTAACAAATTATACTTTCCAATTATTTTACCTGGGAAAAAAATGACATCATTTCAAGCAATCCGTCAACCAGGAAATTATGTTTCTATTGTTAAAGATAATATTAAAATAGTCAAAAATGGAGGAAACGATCATGACAAACAACATCAAAACATCAGCTGCAATTAAATTACCAGCAGGACAGTTCTGCGGCTATAACTGCGCAAATGGCTGTATCTATTGGAATCCCTACGATAAGGATGGAAATGGCCGCCAGTATTGTAACTACTACGGTTCCTATTTCTATCCCCGGGAAAGACAAGGATGTTTGTCTTACGAAAAATAAACATCAATTTCGGGAGTACTCCTCATTTGGAGATACTCCCTTTCTAGTTTGCGCGCCATGGGCGCGCTCTAACGGGTGCAAGTCCCGAATACGCCCGGATAGTGGGAAGTATATAGCTGAACAGCAAGGGTGTCTATCGTGAGGTGGAATCTGAAGGAAGCTGTAAGTAAATCTCCGGTCCGACGGACAGAAATCACATATAAGGCTAGGCTGCGAGAGATAAGTTGGCTAGAAGCAACAAAGTCTAATAACTATCACATTTGTAGTAGCAGAGTAAATGTGGCGGATATATGGAGAGAAAGAGCGTGCACCTTAAGCGTGGAGGTCTCACAGAGGTTTCATTAGCCTAGTAACAACGAACTGTGAGAAGTCAGCCGAGCCCATAGTAGTGAAGAAGTTTCTGTAATGGAAATGGAGCGAAGGGGCGAACAATCAATAAGTTTGAGTATGTCTCGTATTGCAGAAATGGCAACATCTGCCGTAACCAATCGGGTAAAAGATGGTCAAATCAAGCGAGACGGAAAGGAAAGCACGCATGGACACAAGTAGTCTAATGGAGCAGATTTTATCTAGCGATAATCTCAACAGAGCATATCTGCAAGTCGTACGAAATAAAGGTGCAGAGGGAGTGGACGGAATGAAGTACACAGAACTCAAAGAATACCTTGCAAAGAACGGCGAAATCATCAAGGAACAGTTGAGGATGAGAAAATATAAACCTCAGCCAGTACGAAGAGTGGAGATACCAAAGCCTGATGGCGGTGTCAGAAACCTAGGAGTACCAACAGTAACAGACAGATTCATACAACAAGCCATTGCACAGATTTTAACACCAATCTATGAGGAACAGTTCCATGACCATAGTTACGGATTCAGACCTAACAGATGTGCTCAGCAAGCAATTCTAACAGCGCTCGACATGATGAATGAGGGTAATGACTGGATTGTAGATATCGACTTGGAAAAGTTCTTTGACACAGTAAACCATGATAAGCTCATGACTATCATAGGTAGAACTATCAAAGATGGAGATGTTATCTCTATCGTTAGAAAATACCTTGTCAGCGGAATCATGATTGATGATGAATATGAGGATTCCATTGTGGGGACACCACAAGGAGGAAATCTTTCGCCATTATTGGCAAACATTATGCTGAATGAACTTGATAAGGAAATGGAAAAGCGGGGGCTTAACTTTGTACGATATGCGGATGACTGTATTATTATGGTCGGAAGCGAAATGTCTGCCAACAGAGTCATGAGAAATATTTCACGATTCATTGAAGAGAAGCTAGGGCTCAAAGTCAACATGACCAAGAGTAAGGTAGATAGACCACAAGGGCTTAAATACCTTGGATTTGGTTTCTACTTTGATTCAAGAGCACATCAGTTTAAGGCAAAACCACACGCAAAAGCAGTAGCGAAATTCAAGAAAAGAATGAAAGAACTCACCTGTCGTAGCTGGGGAGTTAGCAACAGCTATAAGGTGGAGAAACTCAATCAGCTTATAAGAGGGTGGATTAACTACTTTAAGATAGGCAGTATGAAAACTCTCTGCAAAGAACTAGATGCAAGAATTCGTTATAGGTTGCGTATGTGTATCTGGAAGCAATGGAAAACTCCGCAAAATCGAATAAAGAATTTGATGAAACTTGGAGTTGATAAGGATATAGCTTGGATTACGGCATATACAGGTAGTCGAATCGCTTATGTGTGTCAGCGAAGAGTTATGAATTTTGCAATAAACAAAGAAAGACTAACCCAATTTGGATTAGTCTCAATGATAGATTACTACACCAAGAGGTGTGTTACTTGTTAAGTTGATTGAACCGCCGTATACGGAACCGTACGTACGGTGGTGTGAGAGGTCGGGAAAATTATTTAATTTTCCCTCCTACTCGATTAACATGTACTCCAGGATACCCCGATCATCCAAATTATTCATCCAGCATTAATCATCTTCCAAAGCATTTTCCCAGCTGTATTTCCACTCATTCTTATACCACTCAAAATTCTCTTCTCCAAATAAATAGTTATACCGTTGATCTTTTTCCGGTTCATGATTTCCAATCCTGTAAATGCGAAAATTCATAATTCCTTTTGAATCTTTTGTAGAAACAAAATACATCCTATGTATAATCGGGGTACTGGCTGTCCGTACAGTAATAAAATCATTTTTCCTGGCTATTTCTTTCCATTTTTTCAAGCATTCTTCAAACGTTTCATATTCCTGGTCCGGACTACGCATACTAAATGCCATCGGATTGATCACATCACTGGTATTGACCAATATGTGAAGCGGTATTCTTTCCTTAATTATCTTTTTTAAAATCCGTTTTTTATCCTCATCGTGAAACCATGCCATTCCTGAATGAAACGCCATTCCTATATATTCAATATTTCCTGCATATTCTTTCAGATACATTTTAAAAAATTGGCCAGTTTCCAATGCTTTGGCAGATATGTAGGAAGTCTCGGCTATGTTTAATAATCCCAAAGCAAAATTTTTAAGACCTTCTTTGTTTACTTTTTCCTCTTGCTTCCAACTGTCATATAATTGCTCTATTTTCTGCTGAAAATCACAATTGGTTCTTTCTTGTAAATATTTGCATATGTCCTGAACAGAATAACCACGCTTAATCATGTCTTCTAAGCCATTTGTCAACGCACCTGTCTCTTCTTCATGGAGAAATACACGAAGCTTAGCTCCTACTTTATCATTAGCCTCCTTTTTCATATAGCGCCGTACGCTTCTTTCATGCATTCCCAAAATCTGAGCAACATGATTTCTTGAACAAATATTTTTAGTTTCTCCTGATTTGTCCACCAGCATCTCTATAAGTAATTTATGCGTTAATCTTCCATCATTTCCTATTTTATTCATAGCTCTTTCCCTGCATCTATGATTTTATGACATTATTTGTCCCTTTTTGCCGTATACCCGATCTCAACCTTTTACCGTATCCTTAGATTATAACAAAAACATCATAAAAAGAAAGGAATTTATCATGGAAAAATCTAATCTACAAAAAAAATCTCCTTGCAAACCTAATCTCGTTATAATCTCTGGTCCTTCCGGAGTAGGTAAATCCACTGTCATTCAGATATTATTAGAAAGAATCCTTTGCCTGGAATTTGCCAAATCTGTTTCAACCCGACCACCCAGGGAAAACGAAAAAGAATATTTTTTTGTAAAAGATAAAAATTCGTTTCTCAACTGGCCTGGCGGTTATCTGGAAATGAATCGGTACAACAAACACTTTTATGGAACTCCTCTGTCTGAGATAAAAAGGATCTTAAAAAGCGGTAAGACTCCCCTTCTTGATATTGATATAAACGGATTTCAACAAATACAAGCTCTTGGAGAGTATAATATAATCAGTTTCTATCTTACCGCCTCGCCTGATCTCCTTTACAAGCGTCTTCTGTACAGAAATACCGAACCAATTTCCATTATCCTGCAACGTCTTTCTATTTCTGCAAAAGAAATGAACTCTCCTATTTTAGAAGATTATCTGCACATTATAGAAACCGTAGAAGAAAGAACTCCAGAAGAAACTGCCAATACGATTGAACAGTTACTGTCACAAGAATTATAATCATTTGATTGAATCGATACGAACAGGAGAAATAAATGAACGACTACATCGACCTTCACACTCATACTTCCCTTACAGACGGCTCCATGACTCCAAAAGCTTTGGTTGCAAAAGCGAACGCTGAAGGGCTCAAGCATATAGCATTAACTGATCATAATTTTATCCACACAAATTTAAAATCTTTAAGAAAACAGTTTTCTACTATAGAAATTATTTCGGGAAGCGAAATCAGCGCAAGTTGGCCCACTACTTCTGGAAAGAAAGAAATTCATATTGTTGGGTTATTTCTCGATGAAGGAAACCAACACTTGCGATCTTTTTTGAGCCATAATCATGATAATGGCATTCAACGCTTAGAAAACATGCTTGAACGCCTTGCAGCGTGTGGAATTACACTTGGAGGATGTTCAACTTATCAAGATTTTCACTCTCGGTACTACCCTGAACGAACCTTTATTGGCAGAGTACAACTAGCTGAAATCGTTGTAAAAGAAGGATATGCAGCTACTATCGACGAAGTTCTGGATAAATATATCGGAGATTATGGAAAAAGACTGGCTTATGTGCCAAGCAACATTTCTTTTGGATCATTGGATGAAGTCATAAAAATCATTCATTCTGCCTGTGGGGTTGCCATCTTGGCACACCCGCTGTCCTATAAACTTGCAGATAATGAAATTGAGAATCTCATAAATTGTTTCATTGCCTCTGGAGGAGACGGTATGGAATGCCTATATAGCCGCTATCCACAAACCACCCGTACCGCTCTATGCCAGCTGGCTGAACAAAAAGAAATCTTGATATCCTGTGGATCAGATTTTCATGGAAATAAAGATACTAATGAACATCTTGGTCATTACCCTGCTGAGTACCTTGAGAAGATACGGAAACGCCATTTGTATTATGCACAGCATAATACAGAATCAGCTATGTTTTTTTAACCTACACTGTGAATGGAGATATTAATATTTTGAACTTAAAACCTAAGAGCTTTCTTATATATGTTATTTCCCATATTCTCTGTTTATTAGCCATACTGGTAATTTTCGAGAATACAATTTTTCCAAAACTTTCCAAAGGCAAACCCTCTGATATTGGTAATTCCAATGTTTCCATCACCTCCAATAACATAAATAATGATAATTTACCTGTTGTCGAAACAAGTTGGAGGATTACACGAAACAACAACGGTTTTTCTTTATCAACTATTGGAGAAAATACTATCATCTATGGCCCTATCCCCTATATAATACAGGACAGTCCCGATAATAATCCTATTTACGGACGATATTGTGTAAACGGATACTGGGGATATTTTACATCTACAAATACAGCGGGAGTTACCTTTACTCCCGCGATTTACCTGGAAGCATTTCCCTTTGAACATCAGAACGATTTTGCGCGTGTAAGTACCGCAGACGGCTGGTCACTTATCAATTCAAATTATCAGCCCGTTCTGCAGCATTGTAAACGTCTCAATCCGTTACCTAATTTTTATACTTACGGAACAGGTATTGATCAAAATAATCGTGCCTTTATATTTGAGTTGATCAACAATAACGGACACTTTGACTCTGTTTCTAAAACATTTTCTTTTGATTCCAGCATTACTGATATCAGTGTTCCTTTCGATGACTATTTCTGCATTATTAACGGAAATGGTGTAGCAGCTCTAACTGGACAAATCTTGATAAAACCTAATCAATATGAAACAATTTCATTTACAAAGTACACTGATGACTTTATAAATGAAACCATATATTTTTTTTGCGAAAAAAATGGAAAAATTCAAATTTTAACCTTAGATGAAGTCAAAGGATATTCGCAATGATCAAAAAAGCAGTCTGGAAAATCTTAAATCACTGGATTCTCCAAACTGCTTTTTATAGTATTTCCTTTTCACAACATACTCATCCGCTGAAACAGAAACTTACAGCAGAAAGCCTCACCCCCTATTACTTAAAATTCCAGGCTATATGCATTTAAAAGAAAATATTTCATTCCCATAATAACAAAACCTTCATCATTTCTCCAAGGTTTCTTACTACCATTCACAATGACGATTTTTTTGAAGGAGTCTGGTATATTACGCAAAGAATTAAATTCCTGGGTCTGCTTTTCTTCTGAAGCCATATCATATGCAACCTGAATATAGTATCTTTGACTGCCTTGATTTACCACAAAATCAACTTCTAACTGTTTGCGAATCCTTTTACCTTCTTTATCTTTATCAGATGTTTCAACAACGCCCACATCAACATTGTAACCGCGGATCAGCAGTTCATTATACACAATATTTTCCATAATGTGTGTAGGCTCCTGTTGTCTGAAATTAAGACGAGCATTTCTCAACCCTAAATCTGTAAAATAATATTTCAAATTAGCACCAATATATTTTCTTCCTTTAATATCATACCGGTTTGCCTTAGAAATCAAAAACGACTCTGCTAAATAGTCGATATGGCTGGAAATTGTTTTATTACTATAGGTCATCTGACGCTCACTGGCAAAAGTATTCGCTATCTTTGAAGGGTTTGTCTGTGTCCCAATGGCAGATGCAAGTACGTCAACCAAAATACCAATCTCATCCACACTTTGTATCTTGTTTCTTTCAATAACATCTTTCAGATAAACATTCGCAAAAATATTCTTTAAATAATCCGCTTTCTGCCGTTCGCTCTTAAAAGCTACAACCTGTGGAAGCCCTCCGTAAACCATGTAGTCATCCCAGGCATCATCATATTCTCCATCATAAACAGAATAAAATTCTGCAAAGGAAAGCGGATAGATTCTTATCTCATCACCTCTGCCACGAAATTCTGTCACAATATCGCTGGAAAGAAATTTAGAGTTACTGCCAGTTACATACACATCTATATTATTCATCCGAAGTAAACTATTAAGCACTTCCTCAAATCGTGGCATAAACTGTACCTCATCCAAAAGAAGATAATACTTTTCATTGTCTTTCATAGCACTTCTGATATATTTAAAACATACTTTAGGATCTCTTAAATCTTCATTCTCAATCCCATCTAATGCAATTTCAATAATATGATCCGCATCAACTCCATTTTCTAATAAATATCTTTTAAATATAGTAAACAGTAAAAAAGACTTACCACATCTGCGGATCCCGGTGATCACTTTTATCATTCCATTATCTTTTCGCTCTATCAACTGCTGCAAATAAATGTCTCTTTTAATCTCCATTAAGCCGCTCCCTATTTTTGTACATTTACACATTTTTTAGTAATAATATTTTATTACAGAACTACCTGGTTTGCAATATCCATTCCCATTTTATGTACATATTCATATTTTTATGTAATACTATCAAGCAAATATACACGCAATAAGAAACTGACACATCAGCAAATATTCTTTACCAATGCGTCAGTTCCATAAACTGCTATGATCTTACAGCAGATTCCCATATCTTCCCAGGAAATTCCGGGTTCTTTCATTATCAGAAGCAAACACCTTCTCCGGTGTTCCTTCTTCTACAATCACGCCATCAGCCATGAAGATAACTCTGTGGGAAATGTCTTTTGCAAAGGCCATTTCGTGGGTTACAATGACCATGGCGATATGCAGGTCTGCTAAAGACTTAATGACCTTTAACACTTCTCCCGTCAGCTCCGGGTCCAGCGCTGATGTAGGCTCATCAAAAAAGAGGATTTTAGGATTTAAGGCTAACGCTCTCGCAATGGCCACACGCTGACACTGGCCGCCGGACAGCTGACATGGATAGGCATCTTCTTTGTCTTCCAGCCCCATTTTCTTTAAAAGTTCTCTTGCCGCTTTGTATACCTCTTCTTTATTGCGTTTCTGCACACGGATGGGCGCATCTGTAATGTTTTTAAGCACACTAAAGTGTGGGAACAGGTTAAAGTTCTGGAACACCAGGCCATACTGGCTCTGGATCTCTTTTAACTCTTTTTTATCTGCATAATTCAGCTTTCCGCTTTCATCACTCCACACTGCTTTTTTTCCCAGATAAAGGATCTCACCACTGTCCATAGTTTCCAGCATGGTAGCACAGCGCAGCAGTGTCGATTTACCAGAACCAGATGGGCCGATGATGGAAACGATCTCTCCGTCTTCTACGCTTAATGATATATCCTTAAGAACCGTCAGGTTATCAAAGGACTTTTCCACATGATTGATCTCTAATAATTTCATTATCCACATTCCTCCTGTACAACATTGTGCATAAGCACCCTAACGGTAATAATCCAGTTTCTTTTCCAGCCATTCAAGGAACATGGCAACGATCAGATTAAATACATAGTAGAAAATACCGGCTGCCACAAAAGGCATCATACTAACCTGAGAAGAAGCCAGTGCTTTTGCTGTAGTAAACATTTCCATAACACTTAAGGTAAATGCCAGGGAAGTGTCCTTTACCAGAGTGATCACTTCATTTGTGACCGATGGAAGGATACGCTTGATCACCTGGGGAAGGATAATGGTGATAAATGTCTGTGACTTGCTGTAGCCTAACAGCTTTGCAGCCTCATACTGTCCTACGGGCATGGACTGGATACCGCTCCGGTAGATTTCTGCAAAATAAGCTGCATAATTGATCACGAATCCGATAAATACAGCCCAGAGACGATAGCTGTTGCTGACACGCATGCCGAACATATAATAAGGGCCAAAATAAACCACCAGCAGCTGCAGCATCAAAGGCGTGCCGCGCATAACAGAGATATAAACTTTAATGATCATCTGAAGAAGCTTATTTTTTGACATACGTCCCAAAGCCACAAAAAGGCCTAAAGGCAGTGAAAAAATAAGTGTCACTGCAAAGATCTGTATACTGGTTCCCATACCTCCTGCAAGCTGCATAAGGATCTGCTGGAGTGTCATTTTACCCATATCTGTACCTGCTTTCCAATCATTGTGTGTCCGCTGGCAGCGGACGTTTTCACGGAAATTCTATCATAGAACAAGGGGGCACAGTTGTCAACTGCACTCCCTCATTTTTTCTATCTTTTTTACTGTTCAGCCCTCTATCTTATAACGGCTGTGTAAATGCATCCTGTTTTTTGATCCGATTACTTTCCAATGGTAGTTACATCTTCACCAAACCACTTTTCAGAGATCTCTTTCATGGTTCCGTCTTTTGCCATATCTTCCAGGGTTGCCTGAACTTTATCTCTTAATTCTGTGTTGCCTTTCTTAAAGCCTACGCCATATTCTTCTGCAGAAAGAGAATCATCTAAGATGATGAAGTCCGCGTTTCTCTGCTGGATCTGATATCCTGCTACGATCACGTCCATGGCAATGGCATCTACTGCACCCTGCTGCAGATCCATAAACGCTGAGTTGTAATCAGCAGTTGTTAAAAGCTGTGCAAAAGTTGCAGTCAGATCGGGGTCTTCTTTTAATGCTGCTTCTGCGGAAGAATCTGCCTGGCACTCTACTACTTTGCCTGCAAGATCATCTTTTCCGGCAATACCAGAATCATTTCTTACTACAAATACCTGGGTATTGGCCATATATGGTTCAGTCCAGGTGTAATCATCTTCACGGCCTGTTATGGTAAATCCGTTCCAGATACAGTCAATGTTTCCAGATTCCAGCTCCATATCCTTTGCATCCCATGCAATCGGCTGTGCCTTGTATTCCAGGCCCAGGCGCTTTGCAACTTCCTGCGCCAGTTCCAGGTCAAAGCCGGTGTACTCACCGTTATCTCCTAAAAATCCCATTGGCGGGAAGTCCTGGTCAAAACCAACGATCAGTGTGCCGCCTTCTGTGCCTGCTGCTGTGGTTTCCTCTGCTTTTTCAGAAGAAGCTTCTTCTGTTGTTGTCTCTGCCTCAGATGCCTTTGTTTCAGCTGCCGTGGTAGCGGTGCTGCCTGATGAGCAGGCTGTCATGGATAATGCCATCATAGATGCAAGTGCTGCACATAATGCTCTTTTCTTCATAATAATTCTCCTCCTCTTAGAACTCACGAACCCCGCACTTACGTGCTCTACTGCCTGCTGACGCAGGCGGTTCGTTCGTTAATGGCCCAAGAAAAACAAATGCCACCTTCGGTGTTGCTTGTTTTTCTTTTGGGCACATTATATCGTTTTGACACGCTATCATGGTAGCACACTAAAGTGCTTTTGTAAAGAGAAATATATAAAAATCTCCGGTCATGCAATTTTTGACCGGAGATTTTCGCAGTATTTTAGAGATTGACTCTGAATAGTTATCATTTTTTACAGACTGTATACAATCTTTCCACCGCAGATCGTATATCTCACTCTGCCAGTCAGCTCTGCGCCTAAAAATGGACTGTTGGCAGCCTTAGATGCAAATCCGTCTACCACCCACTTCTCATTTTCATCAAAGATCACAAGATCTGCTGCTGCGCCTTCTTCTAAACGGCCGCAGTCTAATTTGTAAAGCTTTGCAGGATTCAAACTCATTTTTTCCATTAATTCCATCAATGTCAGATGTCCCGGCTTTACAAGACTTGTGATGCCAAGAGCCAGAGATGTTTCCAGACCTGTGATACCGCTTGGTGCCTCTGTAAGCGGCTTTTCTTTTTCTTCTTTACTGTGAGGTGCGTGATCCGTAGCGATCATATCGATGGTGCCGTCCTTTAAGCCTTCGATCAGCATCTGGCGGTCCCACTCTGTACGCAGAGGCGGATTCATTTTGGCCAGTGTACCGTATTCTAATACAGCATCCTCTGTAAGTGTAAAATGGTGAGGTGTTACTTCGGCCCATACATTTGCGCCCATCTTCTTTGCCAGACGCACCATTTCTACAGAATGGCCGGAACTGATATGCTGGATATCGATCTTAGCGCCGGTAGCCAGTGCGATCATACAGTCTCTTGCTACCAGAGAATCCTCTGCCAACGCCGGAGAACCATAAATTCCCAGCTTTTCTGATACCTTACCGTGATTGATACCATTCTGTTTGATAAAGGTTTTATCCTCCTCATGGAAGCTTAAAACTGTATCCAGTCTTGCTGCCTCTTCCATTGCTTCTTTTACAAAAGACCCATCCATTAACGGGATACCGTCATCTGTAAATCCCGCTGCACCCACTTTTAACAGTCCTTCCATATCTGTTCTTTCTTTTCCTTCAAAGCCCTTGGAGATCGCCCCGCAGCTGAGCACATGAATGCCCGTTTTCTTTCCTTCTTCCAGTACATAGCGCAGTGTTTCTTCATTATCTACGATAGGCTTGGTATTTGCCATGCACACAACCGTAGTAAAACCGCCTTTTGCAGCTGCAGCCGCACCTGTATGGATATCCTCTTTGTAGGTCAGTCCAGGATCGCGGAAATGTACATGAACATCCACCAGACCTGGTGCTGCTACAAGGCCTTTCGCATCGATCACCTGATCTGCTGCCTGTTCTGCCTCTTCCGGCAATGTTCCCTCTGGATATATTTTCTCAATTTTTCCATCTTTTACAACAATATCCGCAATTTTTTCTGTTTTTCCTGCCGGGTCGATCATCCGGCCATTTTTGATCAGCAGCATGTATTTATCCTCTCTTTCTTAAATAGTTACAGTTCAGCCTTGCATCTTCTTGCCCGCTTGCAGCGGACAAGAAGCCTTGGGCGTCTGCCTTAAACCACAAAACATTCTCCTTTTTCGTGGATCTTTACGATCCGGTCTTTATAGTCCTTTGCACAGTCCAGCTCCTTAAGCCGGTCTGTAACCTGAAAATCTCCCCAGAAATGCATAGGGAACACTACATCTGCTCCTACCGTTTTCATAAAATCATCCATTCCCAGATAGAAATCTTTTTCCTGCCTTGGATCTAAGAGCATAAAAGCCACATCTATATGGATGCCTTTCATTTTTTCCAGTTCCTTATGGAACTTCTCACTCATCCGCTTATTATCTGCCTCCGGCTCACCGTCCCATACCCAGTTATTCAAATCTCCTGCATGATAGATCCCCTTTCCTTCTGTTTCCAGCAGGAATGCAACTCCTTCATCTGTGGATCTGAATGCACGGATCTTCACACCGGACTCACCTGTAAATGGTGCCGTCAGCTGCAATGTTTCCTCCGGCCCTATAAAATAAGTCCTTCCAAGCAGCTCTTCCGGCACTCTCCGCCTCCAGATATCATCTGAAAGCACAAAACTGGTCTTTTCATGTTTTTTAACCAGTTCAAAGATCACCGGTGAAAAATGATCTCCATGACGATGACTGGCAAATACTAAAAGAGGCTTGTCCTCTTTCAGTTCTGGTATCTCTCCCTCAAAATAGTCAAATAAAAAATAATCCTCTTTTGTTTCCACAAGAAAACTACTGTGGTGGATATAGGTAACACGCATTTTCAGCCTCCTGAACCTTTAATGTACTCTCAGAATCTTTTATTCACTTCTGTTTTTATTATAAAAATACATTACAACTGCCGTAGCACAGATGATCAGATATCCCAGGATACTGAATACATCCGGCCTCTGCCCCAGGATCAAAAATCCCATAAGGGCAGAAAACAAAATCTGCGAATAATCAAAAACAGAAAGTTCTTTTGCCGGAGCATAATAATAGGCCTTCGTCACAAAAATCTGACCTCCTGCACCTCCAAAAGCAGCTGCAATCATAGCTGCCGTCTGCCACCATTTCATAGGGGCAAAATTTCCGATAACAAATGGCAGCGCTACCAGACAGGTAAAAGCGGAGAAAAACATGACCACCAGTTTACCATTCACGCCCCTTTTTCCCAGAACGCGCACATAGGTATAGGCTGCACCGGCTCCCGCACCTCCAAGCATGCCGATCAAGGCAGCCGGATCTGTCATATTTCCTGTGGGTTTGATGATAAACAATGCTCCAATAAAAGCTACTACAACGGCAATCCCCTGAAACAATGTTAATCGCTCTTTTAAAAGAAAATAAGAAAAGATAATAGCAAAGAAAGGGGAAAGTTTATTTAACATATTGGCGTCAGAAAGCACCAGATGGTCAATTGCGTAAAAGTTGCACACAATACCAATGGTCCCGCAAAAAGAACGCAGAAACAAAAACTTAATATCACCCTTGTGTATTTCCAGTTTTTCCGGCTTACGGATCAGACCTGCACCTACAATGAAAAATGCCAGCAGATTACGGAACAATATCTTCTGCATAGAGGGCAGATCACCTGCCAGCCTGACGCACAGCGACATAAAGGCAAAGCAAAATGCCGCTGTCACAATGCATAAAATCCCCTTTGTCTTAGAATTCATAGCTTCTCTCCTTATTCCCCATGATAAAACGTTTTCCACTTACCGCTGAAAAACCGCGCTGCAAAGAAAATAATACGTACGATCCAGTCCACGATCATAGCGATCCATACGCCAATGGCACCCAGCCCCATGGCCACGCCCGTCACATAGCTTAAACCAATACGGAAAATAAACATAGATGTAATGGATACGCACATAGGAAATTTTACATCATTGGCCGCACGCATAACATTTGGAAGGCAAAAAGCTGCCGGCCACAGGAAAATCGCACATACATTGTGGATCAGTCCCAAAACAGCTCCTAAATGTCTTGTTTCACTGGAAACCCCATATAATCTTAAAGTAAGAGGCATAGTGAGGATCACCGCCAGGCAGCAGATACCGCTGATAATATAAGTCAGTTTCATCATTTTTTTTGCATAATATTCTGCCTGTTCAAAATCCCCGGCTCCCACACAGCGACCTACCACTGTAATGATCGCCAGACACATAGCCGTTCCCGGCAGAACGCCCATACTGTCCAGGTTATTGGCAATGGCATTGGCTGCGATCTGAGTGGTGCCAAACATGGCGATAATACTCACTGTCAGCACACGTCCCAGCTGGAAAATACTGTTTTCAATTCCATTTGGGATACCAATATGCAGGATCTGCTTAACCATGCGCATATTTACACCCCGGGTGGTACCAATGCGGATGTCCAGTTTCGGATTCCGCAGTTTCCACATAAGGATAAAACATGCCACCATACGTGAGATCAGAGAAGCTCCTGCCGCGCCGGCCACACTCCAGTGAAAACCAAAGATAAATAATGCATCACCGATCACATTGATCACATTCATAATAATAGATGCCTGCATGGATATCTTTGAATTTCCCATAGACCGAAACAGCGCTGCGCAGGAATTGTATACAGCTAAGAACGGATAGGAAACAGCGGAAATGGTCAGATAGATCACCGCATTTTTCATTACTTCTTCTGTAACGCCCTTATAAATAAGGTTCAGGATCTGCCAGCGAAACAGGATACTTAGCGTCATGATCCCCAGTGCCACCACAGCTGTTACCAGGATCAGCTGATCTGCTGACTGGCAGGCTCTGTCTTTTCGTTTCTGTCCTATATACTGGGATGTAACTACCGCACCGCCAGTTGCAACAGCAGCAAAAATATTGATAATAAGTACATTGATAATATCCACCAGTGAAACACCGGATGTAGCTGCTTCTCCGGCACTGGATACCATCATGGTATCCACCATACCAACAGAAACAGCCAGTATCTGTTCAATGATCAGGGGGAAGATCAGTTTTTTCAGATCATCTCCCGTAAAAAGAGTCCCCACAGTTTTTGCTTTCCCCACTGCTTTCTCTTTTTGCATCATCATTTTCCAAGCACTTCTTTCATTTTACTCTCCTGTTCATCAAACAGGAGCTCTTTATTATAATGGTAATAGCGTTCACAATTATATTCTTTTAAAAACTCTACGCTTGCTTCTCCGGTATTTAGGCCCGTTACAAAGATAACCAGTTCCTGTCCATTTGCAAAGGCCGCTTCCATAAAGTCAAAGGCATGCTCCAGCTGCTGACCGCAGACCTCCTTTTTGTCTTCATAAGCGTCACTTTTTTCCATAAACTTCTGTCTCAGCCAGTTCCAGCTGTCTTCCTTCTCCTGTAAAGACAATGCCTTCATCTGCTGTACAAACTGCTCTAATAGCTCTTTTACCTTTCGATAGATACGGTCCTGTCTGCGGTCTGAAAGTCCGCTCTCTTTTTTATGGATGCGGATACTTTCTAACTCTGCACTGATACTTTCTAATATCATGGCCGGTGCCAGAGCGCAGACATCTGCCCCATCTAACTCTTTCTTAAACTGTTTCAGCTGAGCCATTAAAAGAGTCATTTCCTCATTCATGAATTTCAGGGCTTTGAATCCATCTGTCAGCTTTGCAAGAAGCAGTCCCGTTACTGCCATGCGCTCGTCAAAAGAAGCTTTATCCAGTTTATCACAGATTCCTTCTCTGATGGTACCTGAAAGTATCTCATCCACCTGATACTGATCCTGATATTTATAATAAAGCTCCAGATAATTGGCAAAATCCTTGGCGATCTTAGGATGCTGCAGGTACTGTCCCACCACATCCCGGTCTGTTTTCTTCCCCAGGGACTCATATACCTGGATCAGCTGGGATAAATCTTCCCAGCCTCTTGGAGTGGCAAACCGCTTTCCGTCTACAGTCGTTTCTACTGTGCAGAAATACTGAGGACGGATGTTCAGATAAGACATGATAGCCGGGTGTATATTCTGGGCATAGGCATATTCCTTCCACACAGTCAGATCCGGTTCAATGATGATCTTTTTAATACGATCCAGTGTGACAACATCAAATTCCCGGACCGATTTGTTATATTCCGGCGGATTTCCCGCTGCTACAATGATCCAGCCTTCAGGAACCTTATGGCTTCCAAAGGTCTTGCACTGTAAAAACTGAAGCATGGTAGGTGCCAGTGTTTCTGACACACAGTTGATCTCATCAATGAAAAGAATGCCTTCTTTTAAACCGGTCTCCCGGATCCGGTCGTATACGGAAGCAATGATCTCGCTCATGGTATATTCTGTAACGGAATACTCTTTTCCACCGTATACTTTATGTTCAATAAAAGGCAGTCCCACTGCACTCTGCCGTGTATGGTGGGTAATAGTATAAGCTACCAGACCGATCTCACACTCTCTGGCTATCTGCTCCATGATCTGGGTTTTTCCCACTCCAGGAGGACCGATAAGCAGCACCGGTCTCTGGCGGATCGCCGGTATCTTGTATTCTCCAAACTCATCTTTTAAAAGATAAGCTGCAATGGTATCTTTTATCTCTTCTTTCGCTCGTTTGATATTCACTGGATCTGTTCCTTCTTTCCCGTAATTACTTCATCCTCTATATCCAGGACCACCCGCATGGCCCAGGCCGGAAATCCTTCTTCACAAAACTGCTCCCTGATAAACACAAAAGCTGTATCATAGGTTGGCGCTGACACCGGATAAATACCTTTTCCGTCTGTAAAATAAATAAGACCTTTTAAACCATTTAACTGTCCCGCTGCCTTCAGAGTATTTACATACTCAAAAGCCGGCCGGAAATCCGTTCCCCCATATCCTTTGATCTGAAAATGCTCCATATAGGCTTTCAGGTCATCTCCACAGGTAAGGATCACATCTGACTGCACCTTGTCATCACATTGGATCACATGGATCTGTACTTTTCTGAAATAAGTCTCTGACTGGGAAAGTACATCGTAAGTCTCTTCTAAAAAACGCTGTACCAGTTCCCCGGAGCAGGACATGCTGGTATCAATGACTATGACAAACTGCTCGATCCTCTGTACCTCTCTGGTCTCCAAAGGCTCAATAAGCGGCATATTTCCGTAAAGAGAAAGGCCGTAAGTATAAAATGCCTGATCAAAGGAGTCCGGATCTGTCTGCATTTCTTCCCGTAAAACTGCAAATTTTCTTAAAAACTGCCGATAATCATACCGTTCTTCATTTTCCACCTGAATGGAATCCAGCAAGCTCTGCTGATTTTCTGACTCTTCTTCTGATCCCATGGTCTCCATCTGGGTCTGCATCCGCTCTCTGTTATCATTCCACTGATTCTGACGGCTCATAGCAGCAGACGGATCCCTTTCCTGCTCCCACAGATCATGGTCATCTACATGAAATTCTGCCTGAAGCTGACGGATCCTGCGCTCTGGAAGGGCCATTTCCATAAGAGCATGATATACCCGCTCTGCTGTAAGAACTACACTGCGTTCCTCTTTGCCTGAGGCCCCGGAAGTTCTGTTTCCGGTCAGATAACGGCGGATGCGAAGATAGGTCTCTCTTCTTAAAGGACTCTGGGGAATATGGATGCATTTTTCATACATGCCGTCCAGCACTGATTCCATGGCAATATCACAGGCCAGATCCCATATTTCCTTTTCTCTTCCCTTTCTTGTATACATATGGCAGAACAGACAGTGAAATAATGTATGCAGATAATAATGGTTTATCACCTGACGTCCCTTTTTGTAAAGATCCAAAATAAACCCAGGTCCATAATAGATCACTGCTCCGTCACAGGCGATCCCGCCACGGTTCCAATCTGCTTCAAATCCCAGACTGCTTAAAGACACATCCAGAAAATGCATATTTACATACAGCTCATTCCGGGACCGATATAAAATACGGGTACACAGTTCTACCTGATCCAATTCTTCCAGCTGTCTCTGCCTGGTGGGACTTTCCATTACTGTGTGCCCCCATTCATCAGACTATGTTCTTCCCCGATCTCCTCATAAAGATGGTAAAAACTCCAGCTTGCATTCTGCTCTGTAACAACGGCTTTTAAATTGATCTTCGGCACTTTTGCTTTTCGCAGATTTAAAAGAAGCGCATCAATACGTCGGCTGGTAAAATCCCTCATTACCAGTACCGGCTCTGTTATGACCGGAATCCGGGAATCTTCCTGAATCTCCGAGTCTTCCGGCATCATTTTTCCATCTTCTGCCGACTCTGCTTTATCTGTATTTTCCTCTGTTTTTCTGCTTTCAAAGCCCGGTATTCCAGCCAGATATCCTACGGTTTCTAACACCTGGTCCGGAGCCACATTGCGGATCTTCACTCCCATACGCACCAGAACGCTTTTCATCATCATTTCCTGTTTTTTCATACGGGGATCTCCCGTACTGTAGTATAATACCAGTTCCATATCTGCCCTTTCGCTACTTACTTTGGTTAAAAAGCTGCTCACTTTCCAGCATCAGGGTAAACGGGCCGTCATTTAGCAATTCTACCTTCATATCTGCGCCAAACTGTCCCTTTTCTACCACAGCTACATAATTTCTGCACCGCTCCATAAAATGTTCATATAAGCGTTCTGCCATATCCGGCGCGCCTGCTTTTACAAAACTTGGACGATTGCCTTTTTTGCAGTCTGCATAAAGAGTAAACTGACTGATCACCAGCAGTTCTCCGCCCACATCTGCCAGACTTAAATTGGTCTTTCCATTTTCATCTTCAAAAATACGCAGTTTGCAGATCTTATCTGCCATTTTGTCAGCGATCTCTTCTGTATCTGCATCCTCTACTCCTAACAGGATCATAAATCCTTTTCCAATTTTTCCCAAAACTTCTCCATCTACCGTGACACTTGCTCTGGTCACTCTCTGCAATACTGCTCTCAATGTGTGTTCCTCCTGTTTTTTCAAAATCTTTTGTTCCTGATTTTGCAGACTTCACTGTCTGCTGACACAGACTGCGGTCTTATCTGAGCACCATCCGGATATATGTAAGCAGGTTCTTTGCCATATCTGGCTGATAAAGCACTTCCTTTGCTCTTGCCGGATAGTCAGTAATAATATTATCTACGCCCATAAGGGCCATCTGTTCAATCTCAGAACGGCTGTTTACCGTCCATACGTGGATCGCTTTACCATATTCATGAGCCGCCTCAATCTGTCTTTTTGTCACCAGACTGGAGCGGATACTGATAAAATCCACAAATTCATTTTTATAATAAGAACCATAGGCTGCCGCAATGATATAACCGGTTTTTAAGTCCGGTTTTGCTTCTTTTACCCGTTTCAGATAATCCAGAGAAACAGAAGTAATCACACACTGCTCTTCCATTCCTTTTTCTTCTATCATTTCTGCCACCATTTCCGGCAGCGGGCTTTTGGATCCTATGCTTTTTAATTCGATATTTAAGCGGATATGTCCTTTACATATTTCCAGGACCTCTTCTAAAGACGGGATCTTCTCTCCCGCAAACTGAGTCCCAAAATAACTCCCCACATCCAGCTGTTCCAACTGATCAAAGGTAAGATTTTTCAGTGAAACATCTACACCGGCCACACGGGCCAGGTTTAAATCATGGCAGACCACCGGTATGCCGTCTTTTGACAGCTGCACATCGATCTCACTGTAATCTGCCATTTCATCAATAGCTTCCAGAATCGCTGCCACCGTATTTTCCGGAGCATGTTTGGAACTGCCTCTGTGAGCTGTGATCTCCACCTGGGATAAAATAGCCTGATCTGGAGAATTTCCATTATGCACCATGTCAAAGACCATAAAAGCGGCAATTCCTGAAAGTACAGCTGTTAATATAAAAAACCAGCGCTTTTTAGAATATCCTTCCCGGTTTTGCGGAAAATCATATTCATTTACAGGAATCGGCGATGTGCCGCCAAACTGATGATATATAACTGTCATTGCGCCAAAATCTACTACAGCTGCTATGGCAGATCCTAAAAAAAGGATCAGCCACTCAATCCGGTAACTGACTGCTGCCATCACAGCGGTCGCTGTATAAGCCTTTGCAAATAAGGTTACTAAAACCGCTGCGATCACCATGACTGCCCCATACAAAAGAACAAGTCCCAATATAATAAACAGGTTTAGCACTACTAAAAGCAGCACAGCCCATGGCCATTTTCCCTTTAAGATCCGCCTGCTCCTGGCAATCCCATCCCTGAAATTTTTCTGTTCCAGCATACAGGCAAAAAATACCATCATGGCTGGTACAGAAAAAACAGTGAGAAGAACGCTTCCCACTACAAATGCCATTCTGGTTCCCGCAGTATGAAGAATTTCATATAATACAAAATTCACCGGTTTCATACGGGTCAGGATACGCACCAGAAAATAAAAATTTATTAAAATATAATTTCCCAGGACAGCTAATAAAAGCCGACCGTTTTTTTTGCGAAATTCATTTGCTGCTGCCCCAAGTCCGCCTAAGAAAATAGACAGCGCATTAATCCTTCTTACATAAACAGAAGAATGGTACGCCGTTATCATGGCTCCTGTTTCGATGAGCAAAAATACCATTCCAAAAAACAGGATAAAAACAACAGCAAAAATGGTAACAGGGCGCAGCAGAAAAGCCCTCAGATTGCCTATGGTAAGGTAACTGTACCCGGCCATATTCAATGAGAACCTTAAAATACCATTTACCGTCTTAATATAGAATATACCTGCAACCAGCCGGTATAAAAGAGTAAATAACACCAGCTGGCGCAGGTTCTGTCTGATCACTTTATCTGTAAGTTCCAAAAATAATTTCATATATTTATCATAACTTCTGCTGTTCCTTTGCATAGGCAGTGATCGCCTCATTCAAAGAAAACATCTTTTTATCCAGCATATCTACCACATCTGCACAGTCTTTTAACTCATGCAGCAGTCCTTCCGGCGCATTGCCTTCAAACTTATAGGCGATCTTGTGCTCTAAGCTGGCCCAGAAATCCATAGCTACAGAGCGGATCTGGATTTCCACCTTTGTCTCTACCGGGCCATCTGTAAGATAGACCGGCACTGTCACTACCATATGGTAACTTTTATATCCGTTAGGCTTTGGATGCTTAATATAATCCTTTACATGGACTACAGTAATATCACCCTGAGCAGCGATCATCTCTGCGATCTGGTAAATATCAGAGGTATAAGAACAGATGATGCGGATCCCTGCAATATCGCTTAAATGGTTCATCATATTGTCGATAGTTACTTCGCATCCGTCTTTTTTCAGCTTTTTTACAATGCTGTCTGCCGTTTTTAATCTGGATTTAATATGTTCGATGGGGTTATGATCGTAGCGGTTCACAAATTCATTGTTTAATATCTCTATTTTTGTATTCAGCTTCTTTAAAGCTGAATCATACAGAAACATAACAGACCGCCACTGATCCACCTGATCACTTGTCTTGGGGATCACTGACATTTAGGCCCCTTTCTACAGCTTCAGTCCTTTTAACAGATCTCCCAGTCCTGTTGTAGCAGATGCTGTTTCTTTATAATCAAATGTTTCATGCTCCTCTTCCTCAGTTTCCTGTTCGATGAGCGCCTTCATACTCAGACTGATCTTTCCATCTGCAATAGAAAGAATCTTAACTTTTACAGTCTGTCCTTCTTTTAATACTGCACCTGGATGCTTGATGCGCTGGGTGCTGATCTGGGAAATGTGTACCAATCCATCAACGCCCTCTGCCAGTTTCACAAATGCACCGTAATCTTTGATGCTGTCTACAGTTCCTTCTACTACATCGCCAGCCTTAAACTGAGCCAGGCGTTCTTTGCGCTGTTCTGCTTTCTTCTCTTTTTCAACTTCACGGCCGGAAAGTACCAGTCTCTTCTTTTCCGGATCAACTGTAATGATCACTGTTTCAACGCTCTTTCCCTGCCAGTCTTCCAGTTTTTCAACATATTCTGTAGATAACTGGGAAGCCGGGATAAATGCTCTTACTTCATCTACAAATGCAACAACGCCGCCTTTTACTGCCTCTGAGATCTTAACCTTTACAACAGTGCGGTCTGCCATCATCTGTGCAAATTCAGCCCACTTTTCTCCTTCTGCATCATCTGTCTCCGGAAGTTCAAAGTGTCTCTCGTCAAATGCTTTATAGGAAGCTTCCAGCTCTGCCGCATAATCTTCCATGGTCTCTGCCGGTGCCTCTGCTTTTACTTCTTCCTGCTGCTTGTTCATTTCTTCGCTCATTGTTCTCTCCTCCGCTGTTTTCACTTGTGAAAAACAAATGTCTGCTGCGCAGCCGCTTGTTTTTCCCTTCACTCTACTATACTCATGACTCTCGCGCTGACGCGCTCTACTGTCTGCTGGCGCAGACGGAGTCATTCGTTAATGGTTCGTGAAAAACAAATGTCTGCTCCGCAGCCGCTTGTTTTTCCCTTCACTCATTACATTATACCTTATAGGTCTTGCACATTTCCATAGTTTTCTTGGGAAAATTGTGCCTGTTTTTTCTTTTTTTCGCCCTTTTCTCCCTTAATTCGCTATGTTATACTTGCTTTAGCATATAACTTTCTAATGAAAGAGGTATTTTACATCCATGAAAGATATTTTAGACCTTCACACACATACCATTGCCAGCGGCCACGCTTACAATACTTTATACGAAATGGCACAGTCTGCTGCAGATAAGGGACTGGCTCTTTACGGCTGTACAGAACATGCTCCTGCTATGCCTGGTACCTGCCATGAATTTTATTTTACCAATTTCAAGGTGATTCCCAGAGTAATCCGTGGCGTGCCTGTGATCATGGGAGCGGAACTGAACATCCTGGACTTTGAGGGAAATGTGGACCTGAGTGAATATTATTTAAAAAAGATCGACTACGCTGTTGCCAGTCTTCACACTCCCTGTATTGACAACAATGGCTCTGTCGCTGATTATACAAGGGCTTACCTTAATGTACTGGAAAATCCCTATGTAAACATCATCGGACATCCTGACGATTCCAGACTGCCTGCTGACTGGACAGAAGTAGCAAAAGCGGCTGCCAAAAACCACAAATTGTTAGAAGTAAACAATACTTCCTTAAATCCATTGGGAGCCCGCAAAGGCGCAAAAGAAAATTACAGGGAACTTTTGGCCGCATGTATGCGCTATGGTACTTCTATTATTATTGACAGCGACGCACACTGTGAGGCGGATGTGGGAAATCATGCTCTGGCACATGCATTTTTAGAGGAAATGCATTTTCCGGAAGAACTGATCGTTAATACTTCCCTGGAAAAAACAGCTGCCTATATTCCAAAATTAAAACAGCTCCTTCTGGAAGATGATGCGTTTCGAAAAGCTGCAGAAAGGAACGTTGCCTTATGATCAACTTTCTGAACCTGGAATATTTTTTAGTAGCTGCAGAAGAGTTAAATTTCACCCGTGCTGCTAAACGGCTTTATATTTCCCAGCAGTCATTAAGCAACCATATTTCCAACCTGGAAAAAGAATTTGATGTTGTTTTATTTAATCGTACTTCACCGCTGACTCTGACTTATGCAGGACATGCACTTCAGACCCGTGCCAAACAGCTTTTGGATTTAAAAGATGAAACCTATAAAGAGATCGCTGATATTAAAGACTTCTCTACCGGTCAGCTTTCCATTGGCGTTTCTCACACCAGAGGCCGTTTTATCCTTCCGGAGATCCTTCCTACCTATCAGAAAGAATTTCCAGGAATCGACCTGCATCTGACAGAAGGCAATTCCAGCGAGCTGGCAAATGACCTGCTCCACGGAAATATCGATCTGATGATCGACCTGCTTCCTTTTACAGCAGAAAATGTGGCTACTGTACCAATCTGCCGGGAAGAGATCCTTTTAGTAGTTCCTGATGAAGTGATCCGCAAAGCTTATCCAGACCAATTTGAAGAGATCAAAACAAAGCTTTACCAGTCCGCTGATGTAAGGCTTCTGGAAAACTGCCCCTTTATCCTGTTAAAAAAGGGAAACCGGGTGCGTACCATTGCCGATGAGATCTTTGAGGATACTCAGATCTCTCCTCATATTGTTCTGGAAACAGAAAATATTGAAACGGTACTGGCTCTAAGTGCCCAGGGAATGGGGATCACTTTTTACCCCCGTATGTTTATGTCCACTAAACAAAGCTTAAATACCTATAAGGACTCTCTTATGGGCCAGGCGGGGCTGAACCTGTTCTCCTTAAACTATCCCAGAGCCCATGGCACACTTGCTATTGGCTACCACAAAGGCCACTACATGTCCCGCGCCACCCATGAATTTGTCCGCATTGCCCTGGAACATATTCCATCTGCTGCAGGACTGCCTTTAAACGCAGATGCGATCTGACAGACAGCCAACGGATCTTCCCAAAGCTAAACTGTAACTATATCCTAAATGGGCAGGCACTTTCTGTTCCAAAAGTGTCTGCCCATTTACAATAACGAGAAAGTTCCCCCTTGACTTTCTCTTTCTTTTTTGCTATACTAAAACAGTAATAATTATTGTTATCGAGTTTTATTAATAAGGAGACGCCTATGAAAACATTAAAGTATAGCCGTCAGAGAGAATCCATCAAAGCCAACCTGATGAGCAGACGCGATCATCCTACGGCAGACGCCCTATACGCCAGCATCCGCGAAGAATTTCCAAATATCAGTCTGGGAACTGTCTACCGGAATCTGAATCTGCTGGTGGAGACAGGTGAAATCCTGAAACTGACCTGCGGGAACGGTCCGGATCACTACGATGGAAATGCCACACCTCACTATCATTTTGTATGCAGAGAATGCGGACAGGTCTACGATATGGATCTGGATGAGATGGCAGATCTGAACGCTTCTGTCCAGGCAAAAGCCCCTGGAAAGATTGACAGCCATTCTATTTTATTTTACGGTCGCTGTGAACACTGTATGGAAAAAAGCGAAGCTGAGAATACTCTTCAAAAGAGCAGTTAATACTACCTGCAGAAAGAGAAATAAACAAAAATTTAATGAGAATTTCTCTTGACAAATAAGAGAAAATGCATTATATTAATGTCAGTAATCATTACTACTATTGATTACGAAAAAGAAACACAAAAAGAGATCAGATAAACAATCTCTTATACCACTAAATTTAATTAAAAGAGAAAAGGAGATTATCACTATGAAGAAATGGGTTTGTACAGTATGCGGTTATGTTTATGAAGGAGAGCAGCCACCTGAAAAATGTCCACAGTGCGGCGTTCCGGCTTCCAAGTTCAAAGAGCAGGCTGCTGATGAGACCAGCTGGGCATGCGAGCATGAAGTAGGTGTTGCACAGGGTTCTCCAGAGGATATTATGGCTGATTTAAGAGCTAACTTTGAAGGTGAGTGCTCTGAAGTTGGTATGTATCTGGCTATGGCTCGTGTTGCTCACAGAGAAGGCTATCCTGAGATCGGTCTGTACTGGGAGAAGGCAGCTTACGAAGAAGCTGAGCATGCAGCTAAGTTCGCTGAGCTGTTAGGCGAGGTTGTTACCCCATCTACCAAGAAGAATCTTGAAATGAGAGTTGCTGCTGAGAACGGTGCTACCGCTGGTAAGTTTGACCTGGCTAAGAGAGCAAAAGCAGCTAACCTGGATGCAATTCATGATACTGTTCATGAGATGGCTAAAGACGAAGCTCGCCACGGCAGAGCATTCGAGGGTCTGTTAAAGAGATACTTTGGCTAATCCGCTTTGATAAAAAGACTTTGATAATGATAAAAAGAAATTCCTGAAAAAAGCTCCGGTCCGGTTGGACTGGAGCTTTTTTATACTCAGATCCACGCACTGGCGTGCTCTGTTGCCTGCTTTCGCAGGCGATTCGTTCGTTAATGGCTTGGGAAAAACAAATGTCTGCTACGCAGACGCTTGTTTTTCCCTGCGCTCATCTTATACTCAGATCCACGCACTGATGTGCTCTACTGCCTGCTTTCGCAGGCGGGATCTTCGTTAATGGCTTGGGAAAAACAAATGTCTGCTACGCAGACGCTTGTTTTTCCCTGCGCTCATTACATGTTCATTGAATGCAGCGTTAGGATTTCTTCTTTGACTGCCAGTATATCCTTTTCCAGGTACATACATGCTTCGTCAATATTCCGTCTTTCCAATGCATCCACAACAGCTATATGATAACGGCCATTGGACTCATTCTTCCGCTGCCATGCAGACAGGAAATACTGGGAAATGTAGCGTGAACACTGGTGTATCATCTGCTGTAATGCCTCACAGCCGTAAACATTATTATTTAATGAGTACAGATAGGTATGGAATTCATAGTTCCTCTGCCAGTTTTTAAATACCACCCGGTCTACATCTGCCGAGTGCCTTTCTGCGATCTGCCGGAGCATGGCTATATTTTCCTCTGTAAGGATCGGAAAACTTTTTCTCAATCCCCCAAGTTCTACATCTACTCTGAATTCCAGAATATCAATGATCTCCTTTAAGGTAACAGCCCGTACCTGGTAACCCATTCTGGGAATGTTTGTTAAAATCCCATCTTTACAGAGTTCTACCAGTGCTTCCCTTACTGGTGACTTGCTCACACCAAACTTTTCAATCATCTGATTTTCCGTGAGAATATCATTTGACTTATATTCGCCATTTGTTACAGCCTCGTAGATTCCTCTATAAACTCTCTCTTTTAAAGTTTCTTTTTGCATACATTCCCCTACATTACGATCGATTTAGTAATGCTTTCGCACCCAATATTTTATTTTCCACTGAAAAGCCTGTTTTGTCAAGTTCCCAGAAAAATATATTCTGATCAGTCAACTACTTCATCCAGCTTTTTGATGGCTTCTACATAGATTTCAAAAGCTTTCTTTAAATGTTCGATCTCAATATATTCATCTGCCTGATGGGCACCGCCTCTTTCTGTGCCAAAACGCTTCTCTTTTCCTGGGATACCGGGGCCAAAACCAACTGCATGCTTTAACTTTCTGGAATAGGTACCGCCTCCCATTACATAAGGCTCTAATTCCATTCCCAGACTGCGGCAGCAGACTTCCAGCAGTGCCTGTACTTCCTTGGAGTTTGGATCTGTAAAGCAGGGAGAAGAATTGTGTGATCCGGTCAGCTCAAAGCCATGTGACTTTAAGCATTTACCAATGTTCTCCATCATCACTTCATAAACTGCGGTTACATTATAACGTATATTTACATTCTGCCAGAAAACACCATTTTCCAGCTTGCACATACCACCTACATGGGTCAGTTTGCCAGAACCTTCGTCCTCAAATGGAACATCAAGGCCTGCACCGTAATAATCACCAAACATATCACAGATGGCTTCCATCAGTTCTTTTGCATCTTCATCCAACACTCCGGACCTGATCAAAAGTCCTGCCAGCTTTACTTCTGCACTTTCAGAGCCTTCCGGAAAAGCTGCATGAGCCGGAATACCGTGGACATACACTTTCACATTGCCGTCAGCCAGCTTTTCAACTGTACCTGCAGCTGCTTTGATCACTTCTTTTATCTTTGCATTCTCATCTTCTGTTAAAGTAAGAACTGCGTATGCTTCTGCCGGTACCTGGTTGGACATGATACCGGACTGGAAACTAACCAGTTTATTGCTCTTTACAGGGCGCTCTGCATTAAATTCCAGAATACCCTTTTCACCGTTGCATACAGGGAACATAACATCCGGAACAATAGAAAACGCAGGTTCTTTGTAATGTTCCGTGTAATACTGCAGATCACTCATTCCTTTTTCTTCATCGCATCCAAAATAGAAACGGAAGCTGTGTTTTGGCTTATAGCCCTGTTCCTTTAAATATCTTAAAGCATACAAAGCTGTCATAAAAGAACCTTTATTGTCGCTGACGCCTCTTCCAATAAGAATCCCGTCCTTTACAACTGGTTTGAAAGGCTGGCAGCAGGTCCAGCCATTTCCTGCCGGTACTACGTCTGCATGGCCAAAGATGCCGATCTCTGTATCACTTTCTCCCTTCCACAGGATCGTTCCGCAATAATTTTCATGGTTAAAAGGCTCAAATCCCATAGATTTTCCTAAATCCAACGCTGCATGAAGAGCATCTAAACATGCCTGTCCAAAAGGCATATCCGGATTTTCTGTTTTTATACTTACGCTTGGGATCTCTGAAAGCTTACATATATCCCGGACCATTTCATCAATATGTTTTTCAATCCATTCATTTTCCATTGCTTTTCCCTTTCTGGCAATGAAGCCATCCACTTGTAAACCCACGTTTATTCTTTTTCTGTATTATCATACAGATGACATGCTACACAATGATTTTCTCCGATCTGGCGCATCTGTGGCACTTCATTTTTGCAGCATTCCATTGCATATTTACATCTTGTGTGGAACAGACAGCCCTTTGGCGGATTATATGGGCTTGGAATATCACCCTCTAACAGTATTGGTTCATGATCTACATCTACATCCGGCACCGGAATTGCAGAAAGCAGTGCCTTTGTATACGGATGCATTGGATTATCATATAATTCCTGTCTGTCAGCGATCTCAACCATACGTCCCAGATACATAACGCCAATACGGTCGCATAAAAAACGTACCACGCTTAAATCATGGGAAATAAACATATAAGTTAAGTTAAATTCCTTCTGAAGATCTTTCATCAGATTCAATACCTGTGCACGCACAGATACATCCAGCGCAGACACCGGTTCATCACAGAAGATAAACTTTGGCTCCAGGATCAGGGCTCTCGCAATAACGATCCTCTGTCTCTGGCCTCCGGAGAACTCATGGGGATATTTGCTCATGTACTCTTCACGAAGACCTACTTTCGCCATAATATTCTTTACTTTTGCCAGCTTTTCTGCTTCTGACTCATGCGAATATACATCAAGAGGCGCCTGGATCAGCTCTCTGACTGTCATTCTCGGATTTAAGGACGCATAGGGATCCTGGAAGATGATCTGGATCTCCTGGCGCAGCTTACGCATTTCTTCACCGGAAAGTGTAGCCAGATCCGTTCCCTTGTAGATAACCTGTCCGTTAGTTGGATTTAAAAGACGGATGACAGTTCTTCCCAAAGTGGATTTTCCGCATCCTGACTCACCTACAATACCAAAGGTCTCGCCTTCATTGATCGTAAAAGAAACGTCATTTACAGCCTTTACAACAGGTCTGTCTTTCTGAAACAGTTTTTTATTTCCATAGAAAAATTTTTCAACATTTTTTACTTCCAGGATCACATTATCTTTCATCGCTTACACCGCCTTTATCTTCATACAGGAAGCACCTTACGCTTCTTTCGCCAAACTGATACATTGGTGGCTGTTCATTCCGGCATTTTTCCATTGCACAGGTACAACGGTCACAGAAACGACATCCCTTTGGCATAGAAGTAAGGGAAGGAACGGTTCCCTCAATGGTGTAAAGCCTGTCAATATCCTTATCTTTTCGCGGGATAGATGCCAGAAGTCCCTTTGTATAAGGATGCTTCGGATCCTTGAATATCTCTCTTGCCGTTGCATACTCAATGACCATACCTGCATACATGACCATGATCTTATCTGCCATCTCTGCTACAACACCCATATCGTGAGTGATTAACATAATGGAGACTCCGGTTTTTTCTTTCATTTCCTTCATAAGCTCCATGATCTGGGCCTGAATAGTCACATCCAGCGCAGTGGTCGGCTCATCGGCAATAATAAGCGATGGATTCTGGGCCAGAGCCATAGCGATCATCACACGCTGACGCATACCACCGGACAACTGATGAGGATATTCACCATATCTTTTTTCCGGGGAAGGGATCCCTACTTTTGTAAGCATTTCAATGCTGCGGATCTTCGCCTCATTTTTGTCACAGCTGTGATGGACGATAAATGCCTCATCCAGCTGTTTTCCAATGGTCTTTACCGGATTTAAAGAGGTCATGGAATCCTGGAATATCATTCCTATCCCTTTTCCTCTTACCTGAGCCATTTCCTTATCAGAATAAGCAGCAATATTCTTCCCATTTAACAGGATCTCATCTGCCTCTATCTTTGTAGTTGCCTTTGGCAAAAGTCTCATGACCGACATGGAAGTTACACTCTTACCGCAGCCGGATTCACCTACAATGCCCAGTGTTTCTCCCGGGTCTACATGAAAGCTTACCTGTTCTACGGCAGGAACCCACTTCTTGCCAATTTTAAAGCTGGTTTTTAAATTCTTTACTTCTAATAAAGGTTCCATGTTAATCCTCCATTTCGCTATCCCTGAAAGTTTTTTAAACGCATTCCCCTTCTTCTGTGGTGCTGCAGACCGGAGCAGCTTTTATCTCCTTGCTCCGGTCTGCACCGCCACACAAGGTGGCGGGCAATGCTCATATATTATAAACATTGATTATTTTTCGATGGTCCAGTTCCATACATCTCTGTTTAACTGAGAGTAATCCTGGTTATCTTTTACATTACCGATCCTGTTGTTGTAAGCAAACAGGTTATTCTGGAAATACAGGAAGCAGAATGGTACCTGATCAACCAGAAGTTCCTGATACTTGTCATAATTAGCTTTTCTGTCTTCAACGCTGAATGCATGCTCTCCTTCTGCACCAGTATCGTAAATAGTCCAGTCAGACAGATGGGAGAAGTTGTTGATGTGATCTGGCTTGAAGTTGATAACACACTCAGATGGGTCTGGTGAACCGCCAGAACCGATCAGACCAAGGTCATAGTTTCCTTCTCTTACTTTAGTTAAGTGGGTTGCAAAGTCAGCAGACTCGATCTTTGTCTTGATACCAACTTCCTGCAGGTTCTGCTGGATGATAACTGCAGCCTGCTCTCTGATGCTGTTTCCAGTAGGTACAGAGAATACTAACTCATGGGAACCATCCCAGCCAGCTTCTGCTAACAGCTCTTTTGCCTTTTCTGGGTTATATCCTACATTTACTACATCATCATAATACTTATGGCTCTTTGCAAATGGTCCAAATGCCGGCTCGCCTTCGCCCTTTAACAGACCGGAAACAATAGCATCTCTGTTGATCGCCATGTCGATCGCCTGTCTAACCTTTGCTGGCATGTAATCTTTTGCTGTATTAATAGCCATATACTGGTATCCTACAGACTCTGTAGATACACAGGTCAGGTTCTGCTGCTGCTTAGCCATATCCCAGTCAGATAACTGCAGGGAAGCAACGTTTCCAGCCAGAATATCAATCTCGTTGTTCATCAGACCGGACAGAAGGCTAGGTGTAGCAACAACTTTTACTACAAAACGATCCCACTGTGGTGTCTTTAAGTAGTAGTCCTTGTTTGCCTTAAATTCCATACGCTCGCCGCTGATCTGGCTCTCATAGATACATGGACCGGAACCAATCGGTTTCTCCCAGTAGCTGTTGTTTCTGATATCAGCATATGGTGTATCGCCTAACAGATGCTTTGGAAGGATATAGATATCCCTGAACTTGATGAAGAAAAGGAAATCCATATTGGTTGGCTCTGCACAGGTCATTTCTACTGTATGCTCATCTACTGCCTTTACCTGAAGGCTGTCATCACCCTCTTTAAAGCCTGCAAACGGGCTTACATTGTTCTGTCTTACAACAGCAGCACTTGGGGAGTTGTAAACCTGCATGGTGAATACTACGTCATCAGCAGTTACAGGCTCGCCATCCTGCCATTTTGCATTTTCATTCAGGTGTACAGTCAATACCTTGTTGTCATCGCTCATGCTCCACTTATCAGCCAGTCTTGGTTCATAAGTACCGTCCTGCTTCAGATATACCAGCTTGTCGTAGATCAGATCCAGAACTACGTCTGAATAGGAGCTTGTAGTATCAAATGGGATAATGGAATCCCATGCAGAAACCATTGCCATAGTAATGGTGCCTGATTCTGCTGTGTTTCCTGTGCTGCCGGCTTCTGTAGCTGCTGCGCTTGTTTCAGTTCCGGATGCAGCGGGAGCTGCTGTGGTAGCAGTCTGGGTTGCGGAGCTGCCGCAGCCTGCCAATGCAGATGCTACTAATAACACTGACACTGCCTTTTTTAAAAGGTTACTTTTTTTCATGTTTTTCCTCCTTTGCGTTCAATGTCCTCTCGAAGTCTCTCTGTACCCACTTCTCCGCGGACATAAAAATGATATAGCTTAAATCTTCATCTTGGTATCTAAGGCATCACGGATGCCATCACCGATGAAGTTAATGCTCAGTACAGTAAGGACCAGTACAACACCGGCCGGTACCCACATATAAAGCTTTGTAGACAGTACACTGATGGACTGTGCATAATAAAGGATGTTTCCCCAGGAAGCTTCCGGAGGCTGCACACCAAGTCCTAAGAAGCTTAAGGAAGACTCTGTGATGATCGCCTGTGCTGTCCTGAATGTAAAGGAAATGATAACCGGTGCAAATGAGTTTGGTAAAACGTAACGAAGTAATATCGTACCGTTTTTCGCACCGATCGCTTTTGCTGATTCTACATAATCTTTTTCCCTGACTGACAGTACGCTGGCGTAAATAAGTCTGGCAAACTCAGTCCAGCCAAGGAATCCTATTACCAGTGTAACTGTAGTTAAAGACTGTCCTAACACACTGGCTAAAACCAGGATCAGGATCATGTTAGGGAATGACATGAAGATGTCTGCGCATCTCATGATAACGGTTTCTACTGCACCCCTGAAATATCCGGCAACCAGACCCAACGGAACACCTATGACTAAGCTGATCAGGGCAGAACAGATACCAACCATCAGTGAAACACGGCCACCGAAGATCAATCTGGCAAATAAGTCCCTTCCTACATCATCACAGCCTAAGATATGCTCTGGTGAAGGACCACCGCCAAAAGCCATATAATCCATGGAATATGGATCCAGCTTCATAATAGCCGGAAGCAGTAAAACTGCCAGCACCTCAATAAGCAATACGATAGTACCCATCATTGCCAGTCTGTGTGCCAGGAATTTTTTGACTACGTCCCCGAAATAGGAGCTTCTGTTATTTTCTTTCGCCATTACGTCTACTCCCTCCTATGAATAACGGATCTTCGGGTCTAAGAGACCATAAATAAGATCTACGACCATGTTGCCGATCAGTACAGCTGCTGCAATGAAAACCGTGATACCCATGATAACCGGATAATCACGGGAGTTAATGGAAAGTACCATTAAGCTTCCAAGTCCCGGCCATGCAAAGATCTGTTCTGTAACAACAGCGCCGCCTACTAAGAACGGGATCATCATACCAATACGGGTGATGATCGGAATAAATGCATTCTGAAGAGCATGTTTGAAAAGGACTCTTCCTTCTAACGAGCCTTTTGCCCTTGCAGTACGGATATAATCTTCCTGCAAAACATCAAGCATAGCACCTCTTGTCTGACGGATCAGACTTCCTACCTGCTGGATGGAAAGTACCAGCATAGGAAGGAACAGGTGATGTAATAACATTGATAAGGTTCTGACACCTGATGTGTCGTACATACCTCCACTTGGGAAAACCTTCAATACTACTGAAAGAAGGTATACGAATACCAGTCCTGCAAAGAAATTTGGGATGGCTGCTCCGATAAAGGAAAACGCAGAGGAAATGTAGTCCCATGCTGTGTATGGCTTATATGCGGACATGATCCCCAGTGGAATTGCAATCAGGATGGAGAACACCAGAGAAGACATGGTAAGGAGCAGTGTCGGTCCGATACGTTCGGAAATGTCTGCCCAGACAGCGTGTCCTGTTCGGTAAGATGCACCCATATTTCCATGCAGGAGCTGTACCAGCCAGTTAAAATACTGTATCATAACCGGCTGATCCAGTCCCAGCTTTGCTTTCATCGCTGCCATCTGTTCTGCCGTAGCATTCGGATCATTAAAGATCATTTCCAACGGAGTTCCAGGAGCCATCGAAGAAAGCACATATACTAAAATCGTGATCCCCAAAAAAGTAGGTATTGCAATTAATATTCTTTTTCCTATATATCTGAGCATTTGCACCCCTCTTTTCTTAAGATCTGTGTATTATAAGCTTCTTGCCTGCTCTACTGCAGCTCTTACCAGCTTCAGATCCTGCTCAGTTGCCAGTGTACAGTCTGCGCCAAGGATAAAGCTGTCTCTTCCGAAGTTTTCAACAACCTTAATAACTTCTCTTCTTACATCATATTCATCACCATCTACCAGAACACCACTGCGGTTCTCTAATCCGCCAAGGATAGTCTTTCCCGGGAACTGCTTCTTGCCATCTTCCAGGCTCATTGGTGCTTCATATACACCCCAGTTTACAACGTCAGACAGTGCAGCGTAATCCTCATCATATCTCTTCATGTTCAGTCCGCTCTTGCACATATGTAAGAAGCAGTAGCCGCCTGCGTCTTTGATGGCTTTCATGATCTTTAAGTCAAATGGCTTGATCCATTTTGCAAACTCTTCGTCTGTATACCATCTGGTCTCTGCACCTAAGCCTGCGTAATATACAGAATCAACACCTGCATCCTTGATGTATCTTTCTGCCAGGATACACATACCATCAGCGATCCTCTCCATAGAATCTAACATCTTTTTCTCATCCCAACGGAGGAAATCTACCTGCATCTGACGAACCTGATCGTAATTGTAACCTTCACCCATTCTCTCTAATGGATGGATACCGGAAGCACACATACCATGTAAGGTACCCATGGTAAAAGCATCCTTATCAGCGCCATCTAAGATCTTCTTGGTCATTTCGATCTGATCTTCAATGATGTTGGTGTTTCTGCTGAAAGATGGGATCAGTTCATAGTAATCCTTTGGAGTGCGGATCATTCCATAGTAAGGTACCAGATGCTCATTCATAACCTTTACAATATCTGTATCGGTCTCCTTAAAGAATTTTAAATGAGCAGCTACTGCCTCATCACCCACTGCCTGATTCTTTGGGAAATGCAGGGAAAAAGATGATGGGATCGCATCTACATGCTTTCCTTCAATTGCCGCAATTACTCTTTCACGCTTTGTCATTTTACTGTTCCTCCTGATATTCTTGTTAATATTCTTTGTAATATTATTACAGTCATTGTAGACCTTATTTTCTGTAATGTCAATAGTGGTTTTCTGTAATTTGCACAATTTATTTTTTGTAAGCGCTTTCTTTTTGCCCATTTCGCACAAAAGCGCAAAAGTATAAAAGGCAGCCCATAAAACGGCTGCCTTTTATATTACCCACTTTTTAAGTGGGTTTCAAGTGGTTTTTCACATTTTTTACATTTTTTTACATTTTTCCTTATTTGATACCATTGACATCAGATCACTCACTGCTTTACGCATTTATGATCTTACGTCTTAACTGGATAATGGCTGTAGGAATAAAAGCCAGCACTGCCACCTGGATCATAGCTGTTACAGGCATAGTCTGTATCTGGAACAGTCCATGCAATCCCGGAATAAAAATAACCAGTCCAAGGAATACAGCTCCTGCCGCAAATGCGTAAATACTGTAAGGATTAGAGGTAAAGCCCATCTTAAAAATAAACTGTTTGCCTCTGCAGTTAAAGCCATGGAACAGTCTTGCCAGAGTCAACGTGGAAAATGCCATGGTAGAAGCCATAGCCGCACCACCATTTTTTAAGCCCAGATAAAAAGCGGTGATGACTGCAACTGCGATCATTGCACCCTGGGATACCATTTTCATCATAAAATCCCTTGTCATAAGACCTTCTTTAGGATCTCTTGGCTTTTCTCTTAAAAGACCTTCATCTGCCGGTTCCATGCCGATGGCAAGAGCCGGCAGCGAATCCGTAAGAAGATTGATAAACAGCAGCTGGACCGGGGCAAAGGGCACTGGCAGTGCCATAAGGGATGTATACAGTACAGTGAAAATAGCAGCTGTGTTTCCAGAAAGCAGGTACAGCACTGCATTTTTAATATTTCTGTATACATTACGTCCGTTTGCAACCGCCTTAATGATCGTAGCAAAGTTATCATCTGCAAGGATCATGGCTGCAGCATCCTTGGAAACCTCAGTTCCTGTGATGCCCATTGCTACGCCAATGTCCGCTTTCTTCAATGCCGGGGCATCATTTACGCCGTCACCGGTCATGGACACAATATTTCCGCGCCTCTGCCATCCATCTACGATACGGATCTTATTTTCCGGTGAAACTCTGGCATAAACCGATATTTTATCGATCTTTTCATCCAGCTCTGCATCACTTAGGGCATCCAGCTCCATTCCTGTAAGAGCCATATCACCATCCTTGAAAATACCAATATGGCGGGCAATAGCGGTAGCCGTTACCTTATGGTCACCAGTGATCATAACCGTTTTAATACCTGCCTGGGCGGCCTCTGCCACTGCTTTTACAGATTCCGGTCTTGGTGGGTCCACCATGGAAATAAGTCCTAAAAAGGTATAGCCGCATTCCGTGTCCACGCACAGAACCTCTTCTGACTCTTTATAGGCAAATGCCAGCACACGAAGTCCGTTTTCCGAAAATTTCTGATTCTCCAGGCGGATCTTTTCTTTCTCTTCTTCTGTCATCGGACGGATGCCGTCACTGTAGCGCACATTAACACAGCGGTCCAGCAGCACATCCACAGCTCCTTTTGTAAGGATCGTAGGAACACCGTGGATATAATATTTTGTACTCATCAGTTTCCGGTCTGAATCAAAAGGAACCTCTTCCATACGGCACATCACATTTCGCAGGGCATCCTCATGAACCCCCATTTTTCCTAAATAGCTTTCTGGAAGTACCTGTATATTGCGGAACATTTCAAGAAGAGCATATTCTGTAGGATCTCCAATGCCCTTTCCATCTACAATGCTGGAATCATTGGTAAGCACTGCATCATAAAGCAGATACCTCTGGGTCTGGTCAGTAATATCCATGTCTATGCCATTTATGACTTTTCCGTCTACATACACCTGCTGGACCGTCATTTTATTCTGGGTCAGTGTACCTGTTTTATCAGAACAGATCACAGATACGCAGCCCAGACTTTCTACGGCCTTTAACTTCTTGATAATAGCATTTTCTTTTGCCATTTTCTGGGTACCAAAGGCCTGGACAATGGTCACAATGGAAGTCAGGGCTTCCGGTATGGCTGCTACTGCCAGAGCCACTGCAAAAAGCAGTGAATCCAGAAGAGTCATTTTCCGGAACATGCAAAGAGCAAACACCAGCGCACAGACTATCATGATCAGCACTGCCAGCTTCTCGCTGAACTGATCCAGACTTTTCTGAAGGGGTGTTTTCCGCTCTTGCGCGCTGTTCATCAGTCCGGCTATTTTACCGATCTCTGTATTCATACCTGTAGCTGTGACCAGGACAGTAGCTCTTCCGTATGCTACCAGGCTTCCGGAATAAACCATGTTGGTGCGGTCTGCCAGCGCCACTTCCCCTTCCAGGGCCATTTCCTGCTTATCTACATTGGTAGATTCTCCTGTAAGGGAGCTTTCATTTACCTGAAGGGAATAATTATGAAGGATCCTTCCGTCTGCAGCTACCATATCTCCTGCTTCTAATTCCAGGATATCTCCCGGCACCACATCTTTGGCCGGTATTTCCTGTTTTATGCCATCCCTTATTACTTTTGCCGCCGGTGCTGACAGCTGTTTTAAACTCTCCAGTGATTTTTCTGCCTTTACATGCTGTATGGTTCCCAGGACTGCATTCATTACAAGGACAGCGAAAATAACGATGGTACTTTCCTCATTTCCGGAAAACATGGATATAATAGCTGCTCCGATCAGGATCACTACCATCAGGTCTTTAAACTGATCTAAAAAGACCTGAAACGGGCTTTTCTTTTTGCCCTCTTTGAGCATATTTTCTCCTGCTTCCAGACGTATTTTTTCCGCCTGCTCTGTAGTCAGTCCCTGTTCTGATGTCTGACAGGCCTTTAATGCCTCTTCAGGCGACAGGTTCCACATATTTTTTTCTGTCATAATGCTCCACTCCTTCTTTATGTTCTCCCGGAATCTTTTTGTACCTGATTTTGTGAGAAGACTCCGAGAGGACATCTTTTAGTATGCCAGGAAAAGTCCCTTTAAAATCAAAAAAGCGGGACTTTTATTGCACAAAAAATATGCAATAAAAGTCTCGCTCCATTTACATGTGTACTGTCCGGCTGCAGGTCTAATGTATCTTCACTATCCTGCTGCGTGATGACGACCAGCACAACACCAAAAACCGGTGTGAACTACTCCCTGATATCTGAACTTAAAATAACACAGCCTGCGGCAAAATGTCAACAGGTTTAATCCTGTTTTCCGGCTTTTTATCTGTATATTTTTATCTATACCGTTTTTTCATGGAAAATCCACGTCCGCTGACTTCACTGACACGGTTCACAACCATAAAGCTTTCAGGATCGATGGTATGGATCAGTTTTTCAATCTTTGGCACTTCCCTGTTGGAGATCACACTGAAGATCATCTGGGTCTGCTTCTTTAAATAGCCGGTCTCACCAGATAACATTGTCACGCCCCGGTCCATTTCTGCCAGGATGGCTTCGCGGATCTCCTGAGCATGTTCGCTGATGACTCTTACCTCTGTACGGGTAGTTCCCATTAACATCAGTTTATCTAAAACCAGTGTATAGGTCATGACCAGGATCAGGCCATAAAGTACCTTTTCCGGCGGATTTCCTACTGCCTGGACCAAAAGGATGCAAAAGTCAAACACATACATGGAAACAGAGACCGGGATCTTGAAATAATGGTTCAGCACCAGAGGGGGAATATCCATACCACCAGTAGATGCGCCTGCACGGATCACGATCCCTAATGAACCGCCAATGCCAAGTCCCGAAAAAACAGTGCATAAAAACAGATCCTGTGTCAATACAAGATTGCCGAAAAGCTTTTCAAAAAATCCAAGGGCGATCGGATAAACAAAGGTACTCACAACCGTTGTAAGGGCAAATTTACGTCCCATAACCTTCCAGCCGATAAGAAGCATGGTCACATTAAATATAAATACAAAAGAAGCTACCGGCACTCCAAAGGTACGGTTTAATGCCAGACCAATACCTGTAGTTCCGCCTGTCAGCAGCCCCGCCGGAATTAAAAACAGTTTCACAGCCAGTGCATACAATATATTTCCCAATATGACCACAGCCAGGGAACCTGCTTTCTGTGCATGGTCTTTCCAGTTTTCTGCTTTTGTTTCCATCGTAACCTCCTCCTGAATCAGTGAACGCGCCACTGGCGTGTTCTCCATATGCTTTGGCAAAAAAAAACGCCTGTCAGGGAATTTTCCCTAACAGACGTGGATCAAGGCTTCTGCCTAATACAGTTTTCAGTATAAAGAACAGATGGGATTCTGTCAAGACAGATCCCGCTGGAAATATTTATTGATAATCATTTATAAGAAACAATGGCTTTATGGCCATAATCTCATCATACTCTTCCTGAGATACCTGAACCTGGGAATTAACCTGTTTCAGGTCTGCTTTTACCTGTTCCAAGGCTGCTATCTGGCTGTCTGCCCGTCCCTGACAGATCACCTGGATCATCCATTGAAGAGTAACCGGATGCAGATAACGAAATGGGATCTGCATTCCTTTAGTATAATCTTTGCCATATTTTTCCACTGCCTCTTCTGCTGCTGCAAGCCGGCTTTCAATGGCTTCCCGGTTATTGCGGCTGGTCGGCATTACATTGGCTCCAGAAAAAAGAAAGATCGCTGCAATACCAAACAAAACAAACCATACTGCAAAAGGTGCCTGCGTCCTTAGGGAAATAACACCGTATATCAAAGCTGCTATACCTAAAAGAACGAAAAATAACGCTCCCCATTTATAATAAGGTTTTGTCTGTTCATATGTACGTTTTTTACGGGCCGCATTGGAAAGCTCTGTAAAAAGCACTGGTTTTTGTTCCAGATATTCTTTTGCCTCAAGCAGCTGTTCTACTGTTTCCCCTGCTTTTTCACTTAGTGGTACTGTTTTTTTCTGCCTCTTTAGTTTCTCTTCTTCTGCCATGCGGACTTCCGCTGCATGACTGACTGTTTTGATCTGGGGAAAATCCTGCCGGATCCATGAAAGAAATATGTCCACCTGATCTTCATATTTAAAGTTACACTGCTTTTCCTTACCATCCTCATATACAACTACCAGATAAGGGATCGTAGCAAACATACCTTTCCCGCTGAATCCTCCTTTGCTCATAGCAACACGCTTAAAAACACGGGAAACGGATCTGACCGGTATATAATACTGGCGGTCAATATAAAAGCTGTTCAGATACAGTGCCTTTTTACCAACCCCGCAGGGACCGATCTTTTTGCAGTTTTTCCGGTCTGCCAGAAGCTCTTCTTCAGATAATCCATCATTTCCAAGTTTTTGCGGCTTTAAGAACATACCGATCCGCCTCCCTTTTTTATACATCTTTTATAGTTATGCAGCCTGCTGCTGTTTCTTTGTTGCATGAAGGAAAATCCCCAGGAATACAACTGCCAGGATCAAACCGACCGGATATGCAACACCAACCCCCAGATTCAGGCACTCTGGTGCGCAGAAGAAATACGTCATGGATACCGCACTCATAAAAGTGCCAGGTACTGCTGCGATCCAGTAATTCTTTTTTGCCTTATACAGATACATTGCTGCAGTCCACAAAACGATCATAGCCAGCGTCTGATTGGTCCAGCTGAAATATCTCCATACAATGCTGTAATCCATATGTCCAACAATAGCACCTATACCTAATAGCGGAACACACAAATATAAGCGATTTTTCCAATGTTTCTGATCGATCTTAAACCAGTCAGCCAGTGTCAGTCTGGCACTTCTGAATGCTGTATCACCAGAAGTGATCGGGCATGCGATAACACCTAACATTGCGAGGGCAATACCAACACCACCCATTGTTTTCTTACATACATCATAGATTGCTGCTGACTGACCATTCTTCATGATCTCAGCAAGACCTGTATTTAATCCACCTGTTACCTCATACAGGGAACAGCCAGCTGCAGCCCATATCAGCGCGATAACGCCTTCGCATACCATGGCACCATAGAATACAAAATGTCCCTGCTTTTCTGACTTCATGCAGCGTGCCATCAACGGAGACTGTGTTGCATGGAAACCGGAAATTGCACCGCATGCAACAGTAATAAACATAAAGCTCCATATTGGAGTTGCACTTGGATGCATATTTCTAAAATTAGTCCAAATCTCTGGGATCGTATATTCCGGTTTTGTGAAAATACCAAATGCAACGCCCAGTGCCATGATGATCAGACAGATACCAAAAACCGGGTATATCTTACCAATGATCTTATTAATGGAAATGAATGTTGCGATAAAGTAATAAGCCAGAATGATCCACAGCCACAATTCTTTATTGGCTGCCAGTCCGCTTACACCGCTGTTTCCAAACAATGTCACAATAAGACCTGCAGGTCCTACTGCAAATACAGTACCTACCATAACAAGAAGTACTACACTGAATACACGCATTACATTCTGCATCAGATGTCCCAGATAAATACCGCATACTTCAGAGATAGATGCACCATCATTTCTTTCAGACATCATACCAGAGAAAAAATCATGGACACCACCAGCGAAGATAGTACCAAATGTGATCCATAAAAATACCACAGGCCCCCAGAGTGCGCCTTGAAGTGCACCAAAGATCGGTCCTAATCCAGCGATATTTAATAACTGGATCAGAAACAATTTCCACTGAGGCATGACTACATAATCTACACCATCATTGATCTTTACCGCCGGCGTTTCACGATCATCGGGGCTGAAAATGTTATTTACAATATTGCCGTAAACAAAATAACCTCCGATCAGCAAAACCAGACAAATGATAAAACTTAACATATGTCCCCTCCTTATAAATTGTTTATTTTGTTTATTTTGCCCATTTTTTTCTTTGAGCGTCCTCATTGTACTTCAATAAAAACAATTTTAAAAGAGTTTTTGCATGAACGGCAGTCTGTCATACATAAACGGCAATCCTGAAGGAATAAACAGCAGCCCGGTCCGTATTATATGTTTAAGATCTGTTTTAAAGTCTTTAGCTTTTCTCTTCCCACAGGAAGAACTGTGTTTTCATATCCCTTTAATTTCAGAGCAAGACCATTTCTTGTCCACGGAAATATTTCCGTAATGCATTCCAGATTTACCAAATAGCTTTTGTGAATCCTGAAAAAGCCATATAGATGCAGCTTTTTCTCCAGATCACCTAGCAACTGATTTACCTCGTAGCTTCCTGTTTTTGTATGAAGCAGTGTCCCCCGCCCCTGTGTTTCCCCATATATGATCTGAGATACATCTAAAAAACGGATGCTGTGATTTACCTGGACCGGAATCCTGACAGATGCCCCCACTGCTATTCCCCGGACTGCCTCTGCCTGTTCTTTGCTTTGTTCAGGATCTTTCATACATTTTTCAATTACATGACGTACCCGGTCCGGATCAAAAGGCTTCAAAATATAATCATCGATCTCCATTTCAAATGCCTTGGCTGCATAGCGGGAATAGGCAGTAGCAAACACAATCTTTGCCTGGGGAAGAAGTTTTTTTACCGTTGCTGCCAAAGTTGTTCCTTCCATATCATTCAAGTTGATATCAATAAAAAGCATATCAAAATCATCTTCCTTATTAAATAGTTCTAAAGCGCTCCCGCCACTGTCTGCTTCCTTTACAATGCAATCCGGTTTTACATCTAAAATCTGGCTGATCAGTTCTTTTCTTGCCGGACGTTCATCATCAACAACTGCTATTTTCATTTGTTTTCTCCTCTTTTTCTGGCTTTTTCCCTTTTCAAGTGTTATTCTGCATGTGTTGCTTCTGGTATGTCAAAAGAAACGCAGGCACCTTCTTGTGTATTCTGAAGCAGAAGGCCACTTTCATTTCCATAAATGCTCTTTAAACGCTCGTGTACATTCTTAAGTCCTACTCTGTTTCCATTTTCTCCACAGTAAAACTGCTCCAGCATTTCTTTTGGAAATCCTTTTCCGTTATCTTTTACTGCAATATGAACGCATTTATGCCCATAGGTATCTTTTGCATAACAGGCACAGATCATAACCGTACGAATCCCATTTCTATCAGCTCCGTAGCGGATGGCATTTTCCACCAGAGGCTGAAGGATAAAGGAAGGTACCATACAGTCAAGATCTTCTTCAATATCCATAGTCACCTGAAGTTTCTCCTCAAATCTGGCTTTCTCCAGCTCCAGATATGTATTTATATGATAAAGCTCTGTATGTAAGTTTAACATATACTGCTCATTTTCCAGTGTCTGTCGGTAATAAGAAGCAAGAGTAAGCAACAGCTCCCGTGCTCTTTCAGCGTTTTCACGGCAGATAAAGGAGATCGTATTTAAAGCATTATAAAGAAAATGAGGGTTTACCTGGGACTGCAGTGCCTTCAATTCTGCCTGCCTGCGAAGTTTCTTCTGGTATTCCAGATTGGATAATTCCAGCTGGGTAGAAAACAGCCTTGCAAGCTCTTCCATGAATTTTAAGTCCATCTGTACAGCATGCCTGCGCTTTTTTAGCACAATCGTCAGCCCGCCAATGGCATGTTCTCCTTCTAACAATGGTGCCGTTACAATAATCTGATCCTTTAACACATTTTTCATATTGTCAGGAAAATCTGCCTGTTGAAAATACGTAGGTTTTAGATCTGTGACCGATTGTAACACAGGTGTAAGAAAACCTGGATCTGCCAGACACTCATAGGCTTTTTTTGTGCGGATCGCAAGTATCTTTTCCATATCTGTGATCACAACTGCCGAGCAGATGATTGAGTGAAAAATAATCTGTGCAGATGCTTCCATATCTTCTTTACTTCTGAGGCCTTTTCTCAAATGTGGCAAACTCTGATCCACGATCCCGAAACACAGGCGCATTTTTTCTGCAAACTGCCCTTCTTTCCGGATAAATACCATATCAAAGGTCCTTAAGAAAATAAGCATACCGCAAGAATTCATCATAATCATAGGAACAGCGATCTGACGGATCAAATGCCAGGCTGCATCAAAAGGTTTTGAGATCAGAAGGATAATGACCATCTGCCCCACTTCCGCTGCTGCTGTCAAAACACAGATTTCTGCCTGCTTCATTTTTCCTGATTTAAACCTTGCAGAAAATGCAGACCCCAAAATCCCTTCAAACAAAGTAGACACCGCACAAGATACAGCTGTAAAACCGCCAATATCAAACAGATATCGATGAATACCTGCGATCAGTGCTGTTAACATCCCCACATAGGGTCCGCCTAAAAGTCCTGCTGCCAGTACACCGATCACACGGGTATTGATGATCGCCCCATCTGTGTACGTCCCTGTGTATGTAGATACGATACTGATGATACCAAAGATCACCGCAAGTGCTGTTTTTGAAAATATACTGCTCTGTTCCTCTAAAAACAGCGTCCTGACAAACTCCAGATTCGTAAGAAGAGCCGCGATCAGTACAAGAAGCCCAATATTTAAGAGCATGTTAAAATAGGTTACATCTACCATAATAATGATCTCTTCCCTATATAATTTCAGGCGTTCCGAAACCTGATCTTATTCGGAACGCCTGATCGTTTGCAGTTATTGTGCGTTTTAGCGCAAAGTTCATCCATTATCTGTTTTCAATATCCATTAACATCTGGACACGACGCTCATGACGGCCGCCTTCGAATTCTGCATCCAGCCATGCTTCTGTGATCATCTTAGCCAGCTCACTGCCTACAACTCTTGCACCAAATGCAAGTACATTGGAGTTATTATGCATTCTGGAAAGCTTTGCAGTATATGGCTCGCTGCATACGCAGGCACGGATGCCTTTTACCTTGTTTGCTGCTAAAGAGATACCTACACCGGTACCGCAGATAGCAATACCCAGATCAGCTTCGCCGGAAGCTACTGCACGGCCTACTTTCTCGCCGTAAACAGGATAATCACAGCTTTCTGTGCTGTTGGTTCCCAGATCGATCACCTCGTATCCTTTGCTTTCTACAAATTCCTTGATAATGTTCTTCAGTTCAATTGCGGAATGATCATTTCCCATTGCAATCTTCATAAATATTAAATCTCCTCTTTATTAAAAAATTTTTTAATACGATCCAATCTGGATGTCATGGACATTAAAAGCAGGTCTGCTGCTGTAAGTGCAGCCATTGCCTCCACTACTACAACGGCTCTTGGCACGATCACCGGGTCATGACGGCCCTTGATCTGGATCTCCTGTTCTTTTCCATAGCGGTCTACTGTCTTTTGTACCTGGGAAATAGAAGGAGTCGGCTTAAATGCCGCCCGCATCACTATCGTGCTTCCATCACTCATACCTCCTAAGGTACCGCCGGAATGGTTGGTCACTTTTTGCGGTTTTCCGTCTTTTCCTATTACAAAGCTGTCATTATTCCGGGATCCTAAAGAAGCTGCTGCTTCAAAGCCATCTCCGATCTCAAAACCTTTTACAGCGCCAATTGACATAACAGCTTTTCCCAGTGCAGCGTCCAGCTTATCAAAAACAGGTTCTCCTACACCTGCAGGAAGTCCCCTGATCACGCACTCTACCACACCACCACAGGAATCTCTGCGCTGCATCATATCTTCCAGATAGCTTTCTGCCTCTGCTGCTGCAGCCTTGTCCGGCATATATAAGCGGTTTTTGGAAATTTCTTCCATATCCATATGGCTGTGATCGATCTTTACAGGTCCCACGGCACTGGTATATGCCTGAACCGTGATTCCAAGACTTTCTAGCAGTTTAGCTGCTATTGCTCCCGCTGCTACCCTTCCAATGGTCTCTCTTCCGGAAGAACGTCCACCGCCCCGGTAATCCCGGAAACCATATTTTTCATCAAAGGTATAATCAGCATGGCCCGGACGGTACACATCCATGATATTGCTGTAATCATGGGAACGCTGGTCAGTATTGCGGATCACAATGGAAATGGGTGTTCCTGTTGTTTTTCCCTCAAAAACGCCGGATAAGATCTCTGCCTTATCCCCTTCGCTTCTGGCTGTGGTAAATTTGCTCTGCCCCGGTTTTCTCCTGTCTAAATATTTCTGGATATCTTCTTCATTTAACAGAAGTCCTGCAGGACAGCCATCTACTACAACACCAACACCTGATCCATGGGATTCTCCCCAGGTGCTTATCTTAAAAATCGTTCCGTATACTGAACCTGACATGTTATTTTTCTCCTATTTTAACAATAGCGCAGCAGTTCGGTTCATTTACCGGAACACTTCTTCCGCTCATTACTAAAAGTCCTTTTTCATAATCAATCTTAAAGAAGCTGATCGTTCCGCTGTCATGGTTTACAGAAGCAATATGTTTTCCGTCCGGGAATACAGCTACATCCTTTGGATATGAACCGCTGATAGGCAGACAGCATATCATAGATAAAAGTCCTGTTTCCTCATCTCTCTTGTAAACACTAATGGTATTTTCTCCTGCATTGGTGCAATATATATATTTCTGGTCAATAGACATTCTCATTGCGCAGGCTGCAGTTAGGTTGTCCGGATTCTTGGTAGAGGTAGTAGAGATGGTCTGGATCTTTTCGATCACAGGCGCTCTGTCCCCGGTCTTGTAGGTATATACCTCGATCGCCTTCTTTAATTCATACATTAAATAAATAAACTTTCCATCCTTACTGTAACGGAAATGTCTCGGTGCAGACTCCAGATCACAGCGGATGGCATCTACCTGGACTAATTTCTGCTCTTTGTCATTAAAACGGTAAATCTTAACCTGGTCAATACCATTATCCACACTAAGGACAAAGCGATTGTCTGGCATTCTTCTGGTGCAGGTCACATGTGGACGGAAGTTTCGCTCTGCCACACTGCCGTAGCCTCTGTCAAATACGCCATCTACGATCTTTCCTACAGAACCGTCTGGATTTAAGCTTAATACAGTTGTCTTTCCATCATGATAACCAGATACGAAAACGTACTTATCCTCTTCATCTGTACACAGATGGCAGCCTCTCATTCCTCTGATGGATGAGCTGTTTAAACGTGCCAGGCTTCCGTTTGGAAGGATGCGGAAAGATACAACTCCTTCATCTGCGATGGAGTACAGAGTCTTGCCATCACTAGAGGCAATTACATAAGAAGAATTGTCCACTTCGACCTCACAGCGCTCTTTAAACATTCCATTTTCTACATCTACATCAAATACAGTGATTCCCTTTGCCTTTCCTGTATAGGAATAGGAACCCACATACGCCATATACTTACCGCTCATACAGCTTACCTCCCTGGATTTTATATGTTCTCTCGGAATCTTTCTATGCCTGATTTTGTGAGAAGATTTTTTGTCAGTTGTGCCCAAATTTCTGAGGTGTATGCGGCGCGTACATTGATGAAATTCGGGTGCGACTGGCGGGAAATCAGCCACAAAAGCAGGTACAGGAAAGACTCCGAGAGAACATTTATCTGTGTTTTCTGCTCTCGCATATACTTTGGCGATCCGCCTGCAGGCACGCACTGACGTGCTCAACTGTCTGCTATCGCAGACGGCCTGCTCGTTGATGAACGCCTGAAAAATAAATGCCGCAAGCGGCGCTTATTTTTCCTTGCGTTCATCATATCATAACTTTGTTCATTTGTTAACCTTTAAGTTTCAGAAAAGGTATTGACACTCTTCTCATTTAATGTATAATGGAACTCGGCTTTGTTTAATAATACTAAACTTTTTGCTTATTTTTACATTCAGTTAGTATTTGTAAACTTTGTGTATGATACAGGGAGCAATCCAGTATCAGGAACAATTCAAAAACAGGAGGCTATCATGGATATCGGCAACAAGCTGAAAGAACTGCGTGTTTTAAAGGGGCTGACACAGGAAGAGCTGGCAGACCGTTCAGAGCTTTCCAAGGGATTTATCTCCCAGCTGGAGCGCAACTTAACATCCCCCTCTATCACCACCCTTATGGACATCCTGCAGTGCCTTGGAACCAGCATCGGGGAGTTTTTCAATGAGGCTCCTGATGAACAGATCGTATTCGGAAAACAGGACTATTTTGTCAAGGTTGACACCGAATATAAAAACGAGATCAAATGGATCATTCCCAATGCCCAGAAAAATACCATGGAACCTATTTATCTTACCCTTGAGGCCGGAGGTTCCACCTGTCCGGATACACCTCATGAAGGAGAAGAATTCGGCTATATCCTTCAGGGAACCGTATCCATTCATCTTGGAAATAAGACTTATAAAGCCAAAAAAGGGGAATCCTTTTATTATACAGCTGACAAGACCCATTTTCTGTCCAGCAAAAGCGGGGCAGTTCTGATCTGGGTCAGCTCACCACCAAGTTTTTAATCTAGCACACCGTTTACGAAACGATGTACTAGTATATCACATATGTTCTCTCGGAATCTTTCTGTGCCTGATTTTGTGAGAAGATTTTTTGTCAGTTGTGCCCAAATTTCTGAGGCGTACGCGGTGCGTACGTTGATGAAATTCGGGTGCGACTGACGGAAAATCAGCCACAAAGGCAGGTGCAGGAAAGACTCCGAGAGGACATCACATACGAAAAGGAGAACTGTGTACATGAGCCAGCCATTGATCGATTTACAGCATATTTCAAAAAGCTTTGACGGAGAAATGGTCTTAGATGACCTGAGTCTTTCTATAAAAGAAAATAGTTTCGTAACTCTACTCGGTCCCAGCGGATGCGGAAAATCCACCACTTTGCGTATTATCGGTGGTTTCACCCCTCCGGATAAGGGAAATGTTATCTTCGACGGCCAGGATATCACCAAGCTTCCACCAAATAAACGCCAGTTAAACACCGTATTCCAGAAATACGCCTTATTCCCGCATATGACCATTGCCGAAAACATTGCTTTCGGCCTGAAGATCAAAAATAAACCTAAGAGCTATATTGACGATAAGATCAAATATGCATTAAAGCTGGTAAACCTGTCCGGTTTTGAAAAAAGAGATGTTACCTCTCTTTCCGGCGGCCAGCAGCAGCGTATCGCTATTGCAAGAGCCATTGTAAATGAGCCTCGGGTACTGCTCCTTGATGAGCCTTTAGGCGCTTTGGATCTGAAGCTGCGCCAGGACATGCAGTATGAGCTGATCCGCCTGAAAAATGAGCTGGGGATCACCTTTATCTATGTTACCCATGACCAGGAAGAGGCACTTACCATGTCTGATACCATCGTGGTCATGAACCAGGGCTATATCCAGCAGATGGGTTCCCCGGAACAGATCTATAATGAGCCAGAAAATGCTTTTGTTGCTGACTTTATCGGCGAAAGCAACATTGTACCAGGACTGATGATCCATGACGAACTGGTTGAAATCTTCGGAGCTAAATTTGCCTGTGTTGATAAAGGATTTGGAAACAACAAGCCAGTAGACGTTGTTATCCGTCCTGAGGATATCGATCTGTTAAAGCCAGAAGAAGGCACACTTCAGGGTGTTGTCACCCACCTGATCTTCAAAGGCGTTCACTACGAAATGGAAGTAACTACTCCTGACGGTTTCGAGTGGCTGGTACACTCTACCGATATGTTCCCTGTTGGCCAGCAGGTAGGTATCCATGTGGATCCTTTTGATATTCAGATCATGAACAAGCCTGCTTCTGAAGATGAGGAGGCAATTGGAGTCAATGAATGATGAAAAGAAATCCGCAGCCTTAGGGAGAGCACTGCTTTCCGGTCCTTATCTGATCTGGATGATCGGTTTTACTATTATCCCCCTTGCCCTTATCTTCTGGTACGGCATCACAAATAAGGATGGCAGCATGACACTGGCAAATATTACTGCCATTATGAATCCGGATCACTGGAAGGCTCTGTGGCTGTCTCTTGGACTGTCACTGGTCAGTACGATCCTCTGCCTGATCCTTGCTTATCCTCTTGCCATGATCCTTCGTGGAAGTGGCAGTTCTGCCAGCGGCTTTATTGTATTTATCTTCATCCTTCCTATGTGGATGAACTTTTTACTGCGTACTATGGCATGGCAGACATTACTTGAGCGAAACGGTGTGATTAATGGAATCTTAACCTGGCTCCATCTGCCGAAGCAGAACCTGATCAACACTCCTGCAGCTATCGTTCTTGGAATGGTATATAACTTCCTTCCATTTATGGTACTGCCCATCTACAACGTACTTGCAAAAATTGACGACAACACCATCAACGCCGCAAAAGACTTAGGTGCCAACACCTTACAGACTTTATTTTACATCTGGCTGCCTTTAAGCCTTCCTGGTATCATCAGCGGTATTACCATGGTATTCGTGCCCTCCCTCACTACTTTCGTTATCTCCGATCTCTTAGGCGGAAGCAAGATCCTTCTGATCGGTAATGTAATTGAACAGGAGTTTACAAAGGGAAATAACTGGCACCTGGGAAGCGGTCTGTCTCTGGTCTTAATGGTATTTATACTTATCAGTATGGCCATGATCGCAAAATATGATAAAAACGGAGAAGGGACGGCATTCTAATGACAAAAGGCAAAGAACGGTTTCGGAAGTTTATTTCCGACTTTTATTTAGTGATTATCCTTATCTTCCTTTATGCCCCGATCTTCACCATGATGGTCCTTTCTTTTAACCAGTCAAAATCAAGGACCCACTGGGGCGGCTTTACACTTAGCTGGTATACACAGATGTTCCAAAGCCGGGCGATCATGTACGCCTTATACACCACACTGCTTGTGGCAATGATCTCCGCACTGGTGGCAACTGTCATTGGAACTGTGACAGCCCTCGCTATCAACCACATGAAGCCTGTGTCCAAAAATATTTTTATGGGAATCTCTAACATTCCCATGTTAAACGCGGATATCGTCACCGGTATCTCACTGATGCTTGCATTTATTGCCTTTGGGATTTCCCTTGGCTTTAAGACCGTACTCATTTCCCATATCACCTTTAACATTCCTTATGTTATCTTAAGTGTTATGCCGAAATTAAAGCAGACGGACCGCTCCACCTATGAGGCGGCTTTAGACCTTGGCGCATCTCCGGCTTATGCCTTTTTCCAGGTAGTTTTCCCGGATATCATGCCAGGTGTCCTCTCCGGTTTCCTGCTGGCATTTACCATGTCACTGGATGATTTCATTATCACCCATTTTACAAAGGGCGCCGGTATCAATACTCTGTCTACCTTGATCTACAGTGAAGTGCGCCGCGGTATCCGTCCTTCCATGTATGCCTTAAGCACTGTTATCTTTGTGGTGGTGCTGGTGGTATTGCTTATTGCAAATTTTCGGAAACAGCCGGAAAAAGACTAATATCGGAGACTGGAGGATCTAAGCTATCATGAAAATGCGTACATTCTGGGCTGCCGCAGCTGTTGCTGTAGGCTCCTGTGTGATATCCATTGCTATTTTAGGAGTGCCAGGAGCAGAAAACGGCGGCGGTACTTTAAAAGTATATAACTGGGGCGAATATATTGACGAGGATGTTATTACCCAGTTTGAAGATGAAACGGGCATTTCCGTTATCTATGACGTTTTTGAGACCAATGAGGAAATGTATCCGGTTGTAGAGGCTGGGGGAGTTAAATACGATGTAGTCTGCCCTTCAGACTATATGATCCAGAGAATGATCGATAATAATATACTGGCAGAGCTGGATTATGATAATATCCCCAATGCAGATCAGATCGGGGACCCTTACTGGAAAATGTCCCAGGGATTTGACCCGGACAATAAGTATTCCGTTCCTTACTGCTGGGGTACTGTAGGTATCCTTTATAATAAGCAGATGTTAGAACAGTTAGGCGTACCAGAGCCAACCAGCTGGGCTAACCTGTGGGATCCCAAGCTGGCAGATGAGATCTTGATGCAGAACAGTATCCGTGATGCATTTATGATCGCATTGAAACAGAAAGGATATTCTTTAAATACTTCTGACCCGGAGGAACTGGCGCAGGCAAGAGATATGCTGATCGAACAGAAAACCCTTGTCCAGGCTTATGTTATCGACCAGGTAAGAGATAAAATGATCAATGGAGAAGCTGCGGAAGGTGTGATCTACTCCGGCGAAATGCTTTACATCCAGGAACAGATCCAGGAGCTTGGCCTGAATTATGACCTGGAATATGTGGTTCCAGATGAAGGAACTACTCTCTGGATCGACTCCTGGGTAATTCCAAAAAATGCAGAAAACAAAGAAGCTGCAGAACAATGGATCAATTTCATGTGCCGTCCGGATATTGCAAAGAAAAACTTTGACTACATTACGTATTCTACTCCGAATACAGGCGCTTATGAGCTTTCTGATAAGGAGCTTCAGGATAACAAAGCCCTGTTCCCGGATATGGATTCCCCGGCAATGAAAAACAGTGAGATCCTCCGTTATCTTGGAGATGATACAGATAATATTTACAATGAAATGTGGAAAGAAGTTAAAGCCCAGTAATTCCCAGTTAAAGTTCCACCAGGCCTCCTATTTCCATGCCAGATTTTGTTTTTTAGGGAATTTTATCAATAAGGATTTATTACCATTTCCATTACTTGTAAATATGGTTTTTCTATGTTAAAATTATTGTACTTAGTGGGAGCGTGTCTGAAAATTTTTGCCGCGATTTTCAGATGCGCTCTACGGCTACTTTGAGATCTGATGAAAGGACGTGTTGTTGTGAAAATACAGGAATCTGCGGAAAATTATCTGGAGACTATATTTATGCTCAGCAGGCATAAGCCTTACGTGCGTTCCATTGATATTGCAAATGAATTAAGCTTTTCCAAACCAAGTGTCAGCGTTGCCATGAAGAACCTGCGCGAAAATGGCTATATCCACATGAATGACCAGGGCCACATTACTTTGACACAGACCGGTCAGGATATTGCTAATAAAATGTATGAACGTCACATTATGCTGTCTAACTGGCTGATCTATCTGGGCGTGGATGAAAAGACAGCTGTGGAAGATGCCTGCAAGATCGAGCATGTACTCAGTGCCCAAAGCTTCCAGGCGATCAAGAAGCATATCACACAGGGAAATGAGCTTCCTGCTGATATGAAAGAAGATGAATAAACAAAAATAGTTTGAAAAAGAAGGACGGGGCGGTCACTGGTGGTGGCCGTCTTTTTTTGCAGAATGAGAGTTTTTCCGAAGAAATAATCTTTCCAAAGAAAGGACGTGTACATATGAAAGTAAAACATATTTCTATTGCAGTGGATCCTGAACAGACCGGAAATCCTGTTTTTGGTGCTCCGGCAGATCTTACTGCTTATATCCTGGAACCAGTAGAAGGGATCACGGATAAAAAAAGACCGGCTGTCCTGCTTTGTCCGGGCGGCGGCTATCATAAACTTTCGGGACGTGAAGATCAACCGATCGCTATGAAGTATCTGGCAGCTGGTTTTCATGTCTTTGTGCTTCACTACAGCCTGGCGCCGGATGTATTTCCACGGGCTTTTATGGAAATGGCCCTTGCTGTTTCTATAGTCCGCAAACATGCTGATGAATGGCAGGTTGATCCAAACCGCATTATTGCATCTGGTTTTTCAGCCGGAGGACATGTTGCCTGTGGTCTTGGGACTTTCTGGAATAAGGAATGGCTTTATAAGCCTTTAAGCCTTACCCCAGAACAGATCCGGCCTGACGGGTTGCTTTTGTGTTATCCTGTGATCACCTCCGGAGAATATTGTCATAAAGGGTCATTTGAATGTCTTATGGGGACTGAGGCTTCTAAGAAGGATGTGGAACTTCGCAAGCTTCTGTCCCTGGAGTATCAGGTAGGTCCTCAGGTTCCAAAAACTTTTTTATGGCATACCTGGACAGACCAGTCAGTGCCGGTAGAGAACAGTCTGCTGCTTTTACAGGCTTTAAGAAAGGCCGGAGTAAATGTGGAAGCACATTTTTATCCGGTGGGTCCTCACGGGATCGCCCTCGGAACAGAAGAAACCCAGGGAATTGATCAGAAATATCTGGCGCCTTATTGTGAAAGCTGGATGGGGTTAGCGATACGCTGGATTTCAGAACAGCTGTGAGAATGTGAATGCTGAGAAATTGGCAATATGAGGTTTTAAGTTGTGAAAGAAACGGCCTAACATTTCACTTATCATTGTCCACTGGCTTTCGACATGCACCTGTTCGCCTGCATCGGACTACGTCCGCTGCATTCGGACAGCTGCGCTCAAGATGTGGACAATCGATAAGTGAAATACGGCCTGTGTACAGAGCCCGTTAGGAACATATATATACTCAATCCATACAATTCTGAAGAAGTTCTGACATTGTTTTCAGCTCAATGCCCTCATCAAGACTGATTGAATATGAATAATCATTTGTATGCCCGGTTGCCAGATTATACAAGTCTTTATTGCCTTTTACGGTAATATTTACTCCGTCTATCATTATATCTGATACATGGTCATATTGGTTATAGTCACCGGAAATGTCGTCTGTTCCTCTAGTTTTTCTATAAGTTAAAGAATTATCTGTTCCCTCATAGACTATCTGGGCAAATTCATTCCAACACCAGGTATAAGAGATAGACTCAACCTTAAATGGGATGACTGATTCGGGAATGTCCTTTACATTAAAACCGGCTTTTTGGGAAAGTTCCGTAAGAGACTTACATTCTTCCGTTCCGTATCCGGCTCCTGCCATTTCCTGATCAGGGGATGGGGTGGTGGGATAAAAAGCATTTTTCATCATGGTTCCACCGATGATCAAGAGTGCAACGCAGGCAACAATAGATGCCATTTTCCACAGATGCGAGAATGTAACCTCCTTGTGTGGAATACTGAAAACCTGTTGGGATACATTATTCAGTATACGGGTGCGTATTTCATCGGTAACTTCTATTTTTTCCATGATCTCATGATATGACTTACTCAAAATCATACGCCTCCTTTAATACTCGTTTTAAGGCTTCTCTGCCCCGTTTCAGGTCGGACCGGACGCTATTTTCGTTGCGGTTTAGAATCTTGCTGATTTCTTTGGTGGGATAACCTTCCTGATAGTAGAGGTGGAGCACTTCTCTGTATTTTTCCGGCAATGCTTTTACCGCTTCCCATACAAAAGACAGATCTTCTCTTTCTTCTGCAACCAGCGTTTCTTCCAGTTCATCTGTTTCCCGGATTTTGTTATAATCTATTTTGTTTTTACTTAAGTTGGCTGCCACATGAAGAAGCCATGCTTTTTTATGTCCTTCCGTTAGGAAAGCGGGGGATGATTGCATGTACTTTATAAGGGTATCCTGTAAAATATCTTCTGCATCGCTCATATTATGGATGTAGGAGTATGCAAGTCGCAAGATTGCGTTACCATAGGTATCTAATACGTTTTCTATGGCTGATGTGTTTTGCAAGGTATCTGCCGGTGCTTTTTCTGCTTTTATTGCCTTTATTGACAGTATGGCCGCAAACATGTATGCAATGCTGCCGATGATATCATCTAATAATAGCTGCCATATAAAATCGATGCTTGTTTTTGGAAAAATGCCTGGATGACTTCTTTGTCCAGTGTCTGGATCATGGTTTGTGTATAACCATTGATGTTTTCTGGAACTGTAATGGAAAATCCGGTATTGTCTTCTGCGTCCTGTAAGCTTTTACAGTCTGTCCATGGATTTGGCATACCCACAGTTTCACCAACCGTTTCTTGTTCTTCTGCTGTTTTGGTTTCCGTTACTGCTTTTGTTACCTCTGGCGTTACAGGTTCTTTGACTCCACATGCAGCCACGAAGGTTATTGTTGCTGCACACATTAAAATTAACATTAATTTTTTCATTTTTATAAGTCCTTTCATATCTATAAAATATTAGGTTTTATTACCTTTCTACTCTATATACAGCCAGATCTTTTAAAATGTTGCAGAATTTTTCATTTTTTTAATAATTATCTTTCTCTACATATCCCTTATGATTTACTGTCCCTGTGTGCTATACTATAATATACAACTTACAAAATTGGGAAATTTCCCTGCAGTATGCTTACCAGTACCGAAAACGGTGACTGAAAGTCAAAGCGGCCGGGATGACAGAACACCTGGCAAAACCATTAGACCTCGTAAAAGTTATTGCTACTATCAATAAATGCTTAAACCATTGAAACCAGTGTTTTCACCCCGCCATAAGCGGGGTGGAAGCACGACACCGATCGGTACACTATAAAAGCTCCTGTAAAGAACACTAACCATTCCCTACAGGAGCTTTATTACACACTTCGCGCAATTTAAAATTTTATCATGGAGTACACAGGCCGTCATTTCACTTATCAATTGTCCACATCTTGAGTGCAGCTGTCCGAATGCAGCGGACAAAGTCCGACGCAGGCGAACAGGTGCAAATCGAAAGCTAGTGGACAATGATAAGTGAAATGTAAGGCTGTTTCTTTCACGCTTCACAACCTCACAGCTGCCAGTTTACAGCCTGTCACAACTCAGAAAATCCTACGATCACCAATCTCCCAGATTCTCATGGCGCATCACGCTTTCAACGCCCTCATAGCATTCAAAATCGCGATCACCGATACACCAACATCTGCAAAAACCGCTTCCCACATATTCGCCACACCAAAAGCTCCCATAGCCAGGACCACAAACTTAACCCCCAGTGCAAACACAATATTCTGCATAACGATCCCCATAGTCTTTCTGGAGATTCTTACAATATCCGCGATCTTTCCCGGATCATCATCCATAAGCACCACATCCGCAGCCTCGATTGCCGCATCCGATCCCATACTTCCCATAGCGATTCCCACATCCGCCCTGGAAAGCACCGGTGCATCATTAATGCCATCACCAACAAAAGCCAGTTTTTTACTTTCCGGAAGAAATTTCATCAGCGATTCCACTGCATCTACCTTATCACCAGGAAGCAGCTGGGCATGAACCTCATCCAGACCGATTTCCTTCGCTACTGCCTCCGCTACATTACGTCTGTCGCCAGTCAGCATCACAGTCTTAGAAACACCAGCCCGCTTCAGTCTTTGGATCGCATCTTTCACACCATCCTTGATGCCATCTGCAATGACGATCGAGCCCAGGAATCTGCCATCTTCTGCCACATATACAACTGTACCTATAGAATCGCACTCCGTATAAGAAATTCCTTTCTCATCCATCAGCTTGCCATTGCCTGCCAATACCATTTTCCCATCGATCTTAACCTTCACGCCATAACCGGAGATTTCCTGGGCATCACTTACTCTGCTCTGATCCAGTTTCTTTCCCCATGCATCCCTGATAGACCGTGAAATCGGATGATCCGAATAGCTTTCAGCCAGTGCAGCCAGTTCCAGTACCTTTCTCTGCTTTTCACTTCTGGGATCTGTGCCATTTTCAGCACTTTCGCCACTTTCATTTTCTCCATCCCCGGCTGTATCTGCTTCCTCATCCACACTGTAGATCCGAGCCACCTTAAATTCACCCTTCGTCAGCGTACCTGTCTTATCAAATACCACTGTATGAAGCTTTGACATGATCTCCAGATAATTGCTTCCCTTCACCAGAACGCCCTTTTTAGAAGCAGCACCGATACCAGAGAAGAAACTCATTGGAACAGAGATAACCAAGGCACAAGGACAGGAGATAACCAGGAATGTACACGCTCTTCGTACCCATTCAGCCCATGACTGACCTGCAAATAACGGCGGGATCACTGCCAATACAACTGCACCTATTACTACAGCCGGTGTATAATACCTCGCAAACCGGGTAATAAAATTCTCCACATGGGCTTTCTTGCTGCTGGCATTCTCCACCAACTCCAGGATCTTGGCTACAGTAGAATCATCAAACTCCTTGGTAACTTCCGCCCTCAAAAGCCCATTTCCATTGACACAGCCGCTTACCAGATCGTCCCCTTCCTTCACTGTTCTTGGAACAGACTCACCGGTCAGTGCAGAAGTATCTACCATAGACTCACCAAAAACAACTTTTCCATCCAGTGGGATCTTCTCGCCTGGCTTGATCACGATGATATCGCCAACCTCCACGTTGTCCGGATCCACCTGCTTTAACTGCCCGTCTTCCTCAATATTGGCATATTCCGGACAAATATCCATCAGATCCGTAATAGACTGGCGGGAACGGTTTACTGCATAACTCTGGAACAGCTCGCCCACCTGATAAAACAGCATAACAGCCACTGCCTCAGAATATTCATTCACTCCAAAAGCACCAATGGTCGCTACTGCCATGAGAAAATTCTCATCAAAAATCTGACCATTTTTAATATTCCGCACTGCCTTATAAAGAATATCCCAGCCGATCACAAAATAAGGGATGAGATACAAAAACAGCAGCTTCCAGCCTTCAAACACAGCAGGGATCATTTTCATATGATCTGCTGCCACCAGCGCTGCATACAGCACTGCAGTCACCAGAATACGTGTGAGCATGTTTTTCTGTTTCTTTGTCATGGCTATCTCCTTATACCTCAGATCACATAACGATCTTGCAATCCGGCTCTACTTTCTTACAGATCTCTGCTGCTTCTTTCAAGATCTCATCAAAACGGTCATCATCTGCATCCAAAGTCAGTTTCTGCATCATAAAGCTTACTGTTGCATCATTTACGCCGTCAATTTTTTTAATAGCATCCTCCATCTTTGCAGCACAGTTAGCGCAGTCCAGATCCATCAGTTTAAATTTCTTCTTCATAGTCTTGTTCCTCCTGATATAAAATATTCTTTGTAATAAAACAGCTTTTTCACTACTCCTGGATATGCTCCATTCCCTGACTGATGATCGTCTTTACATGGCCATCTGCAAGGGAATAAAAAACGGATTTTCCGTCCCTGCGGTTTTTTACAAGGCGGTTCTGCTTTAAAATCCGCAGCTGGTGGGAAATAGCAGACTGGGTCATATTAAGCAACTGGGCAATATCACAGACACACAGTTCTGCCTCAAACAGCACATAAAGGATCTTTATCCTGGTAGAATCCCCAAATACTTTAAAAACCTCTGCCAGATCATACAGCTGGTCTTCATCCGGCATATGGTCTGTCACTGCTTTTACCACATCTTCGTGAATCTGACATGCTTCGCAGTGTTCTACATCGTTTAATGCCATAGGCGGTGCTCCTTTCCTTTGTATTCACATAAATGTTTTGTATGAATAATTGTTCATATGTTTATATTTGCATTATAATACAACCCATATAAATGTCAATATGTTTTCTAAAATTTTGACTCTGGTATGTTACAGTTCAGCATATGCTGAACTGTAACCCTGGTATCATAAAATCCCGGTAAGACATTCTGCTTTTCTTAGCAGCCCGTCTTACCGGGATCACTATGATGTTCTTACTTATTCTTTTTATTTGAACTTTTTCTTGTTTTCTGCAAACTCAGCCTTTACTTCATCCATCAGCTCCGGCTTTGTGATCAGATCCATAGAAGCTCCCGCAATGGACTTGGCGCCATAGAGGATGCAGTCTCTTGCAGCCTGTGTCTTTCCTGCATCTACAAATTCCTGAGAATGGGAAGATGTACCTTCCGGTACGAAAGCTACACGGATACAGGAACCTGGGATCTCATACATAACGTTTCCAAAATCAGTGGAACCGGTCTTTTCTCTTGGTGGTGCCAGTCTTGGAGCACCTGCCAGTTTTGCATTTTCCATAAGAAGCTCATTTAACTTAAGAACCGGGATCTTATTGTAGAAATCACTGGTCTGCTCTAATTCATAATCAACACCTGCGATCAGTGCTGCGCCCTTAACAATGTCCTTAAAACGGCTTACAACACCCTTTAACTCTTCCTTGGAGAAAGAGCGCAGGGAAAACTTACCTACAGACTTTACAGGCACTACATTAGCCGGTCCCGGAAGCTCTGCTACGGTATAATGCATGCGCACATCATCCGGCACATGCTCTCTTAAAAATTCAATACCGTTAAATGCTACTAAAAGAGCATCAAAAGCGCTGCGTCCCTGTTCCGGAGCCAGTGCTGCGTGGGCACGTTTTCCATGGAAAGTAACCTTAAAGGACTGGTCTGCCAGACACTTTACATCTGTACAGGTAGTCGGGCTTCCATGCATCATAAACGCTGCATCCAGCTCGTGGAAACAGCCGTTCTTGATCATATCACACTTAGAACCAAGGGTTTCCTCTGCCGGTGTGCCATAAACTACCAGTGTAAATGGCTCTTCTCCTGCACATTCCTTTAAAGCAACTGCTGCGCCTAAACAGGACGGTCCCTGCATATGATGGCCGCATCCATGTCCTAAGCCCTCTAAAGCGTCATACTCGCAAAGGATACCGATCACAGGACCGCCTTCCCCATGTTTCCACTCTGCACGGAAAGAAGTTTCATATCCACCTACGCTTCTTTCTACAGAAAAACCATTATCTGTAAGATATTTTGTTAAAAGATCACATGCCTGGTATTCTTTGCCTCTGTATTCCGGATGGTCAAAGATAAAATCAGCCATTTCCCACAGTTTTTCTTTCTGTGCTTCAATTTTTTCAAATAATTCATTTTTCGTTGTCATAAAATTTCCCTCCGGACATTACATCGGTCCTAAATGGATACCCTGGGCAATTGCTATCATAATACATGCTGTAACTGCCCAGATCAGGAACAGTTTCCACATGAACTTCATCCAACGGTCATATGGTATATTAACAGCACTGATGATACCCATAAGAGCAGTAGAATGAGGCAGAATATAGTTACAGAAACCATCACCGAAATTATATGCCAGGACACTGGTCTGACGGGTAACACCTAACAGGTCAGATACCGGGATCATGATCGGCATGATCGCTGCCGCCTGTCCACTGCCAGATACAATTACAAAGTTGATCAGTGTATTGGCAATATACATTGCAGGAGCCATAAAGAAGCTTGGTGTGTGACGCAGACAGGAAGCCAGTGCGTATACAACAGTATCTACGATCTTTCCTGCACTCATGATACTTGCGATGGCACTTGCAAGACCAATGATCATAGCAGCAGTCAGCATCTTTTTACAGCCTTCAACAAATACCTTAGACATATTAGAAGGAGTTTCTCCTGCAATAAATCCAACTACAATACCAAGTCCTATAAATACAGCTGCCAGCTCCGGCATATCCCAGCCAAACTTAACAGAACCAACTACCATACCGGCTAAAGCTGCAACCAGAGCAATGATGATCAGGGTTTTTCTCACATCCATGGTTCCGAAAGAGTCAATATCCAGGTCTTTCTGTTCATTCTGGCTGTCCAGGTCATACATTGGGCTTAACTCTGGATTCTTGCGGATCTTTAAAGCATATCTTACCAGATAAATGTTTGTAATAATAAGGAATACCACGAAGCAGACTGCACGGTACTGGATTCCTGAAAACAGTGGCAGTTCTGCGATCTTCTGGGCAACAACAGTGGTACTTGGGTTTACAGTACCGGTTGCAAAGCCTACTGCGCCGCCTAACAGGATGATCGCCGCACCAACGATGGAGTCAAGTCCCATTGCAAGAGTGATCATTACAACTACAGGAGCAAATGCGATGAACTGGTTTACACCCTGAGTGGTACAGATCAACGCAAAGATGGTAGTCATGATCGGGATAAAGATATACAAACGGTTCTGGAATACCTTTGCAACACGGGCTACTGCAGAATGAAGAGCGCCGGATTTGCTGATCAGGTCAAACGCACCGCCTGAGAAGATGATGACTAACATCAGATCCACTCTCTTACACATGGAATTTACAATGTAAAGAGGGATCAGAAGTGGGTTAACTGGACAGCGGTCAATAAAGGAGAACTGGTTCGGGTCTACTACCTTTACTCCGTCTGCGTTTTCCACACGCACATACTGTCCTGCCGGAATGATCCAGGTCAGTAAGGTTGCGAACAAGATGATGACCATCATGATCACAAATGTGTGAGGCATTTTAAATGTCTTTTTGTTTTTTTCTGCCATTTTTAATACTCCTTCCGTATTTTTTTATTATTTTATCACGCTAAAGCATGGAAGTATATTTGATTTTATTTATTCTTTATATAAATTTAATAAATAATGACGATATTGGGATTAAAAGGCATTTTGACATCCATGCTGCCGGATCACCTGTGGAAAAATTTTCTCACATTCTCTTCCATGCGCCATAAGCATATCGATCATACGCTGCATATAGCCGGTCACTGGCATTTCTTTCCTGTATGCCAGCACAAAATCAGTGGCACTGTCAATATTACGCATACAATAATACCGCACATTTTCCTGCTTTTTCATATACATCACATAGCTTTCCCGGTTAAATCCGATCCCCAGTCCTTCTCCTACCATCTGCATGGCAGTTTCTATGCTGCGTATCTCCCGTATTTTTCCCGGCCTTACTCCATTTTTATTTAATATACGTTCTGAATCCCTGCGGATGCTCTGATTCTGTTTTGCCAGTATAAGCTTTTCCCCGTTCAGCCAGAAAAGGTCCAGACTTGGAAGGACTTTTCCTTCTTCCCAGACTGCCTTTTCATTAATGGGATGGTCTTTTGGGACAGCAATAAGAAGATGTTCTTTAAATACCACAAAACTATTCATATAGGGAGGCAGGTCTACGCTATTGCATAAAAGCAGATCTGCTTTAAAATTCTGGATACTTTCTTTTAATTCTTTCATGGTTCCTTCACAAAGGATCACTTCCACTCCCGGAAATTCCTTTTCGTAAGAGGCAATAACAGGGGGCAAAAATCCGGTCGCCCGGCGCAGCTGGACCCCGATGCGGATGCGTCCGCTGTAATTTCCTGTAATATCCTTTAATTTTTCATCCAGTTCATGGCTCAGCTGCAAAATAAGCTTCGCCTTTTCCACATACTGCTCCCCCGCATAGGTAAGGATAAACTGCTTTCCCACCCGTTCAAATAAACAGACTCCCAGGGATTTTTCCAGATTGTTAATGTATATGCTTAATGCAGGCTGGGAAATGAAAAGCTCCTTTGCCGCTGCTGTAATCGTTCCGTTTTCTGCCAGGGCACAGACGTATTCCTGTTCCTTCAGATTCATGATCATGCCTCCTGTGTGCTGAAACTTTTTTATCTTCTGTCATGTACTAGTACATCGTTTCATATATTATACTTAATTATCCGAAAGAATGGCAAGATTTATTGCTTTAAACAGCATAATGATCAAAAGTATTTCTGTCTAGTACATCGTTTCGTAAATAACTGTACTAATCACGTAGAATGCGGATTTGAATCCATAGAACAGAAAAAGCCTCCGAAGAACTAACTCTTCAGAGGCTTCTTTGCCATTTCATATTTCCTGTTACAGTAACTATTTTTATGAAACAGATTATAGCATCCCAAAACTTCTTATTCTTCTTTTTCTTCTGGAATCACTTCAATTCCCAGATCCTCTAACTGCTTTGGATCTACAGGTGTCGGTGCCTTTGTCATAAGGCAGGAAGCATCTTTTACCTTCGGGAATGCAATTACGTCACGGATGCTGTCTGCGCCAACCATGAGCATGATCATACGGTCGAAACCATATGCCAGACCTGCGTGAGGCGGTACTCCATACTTAAATGCCTTTAACAGGAAACCAAACTGATCATTTGCTCTTTCTGGTGTAAAGCCAAGTACCTCAAACATCTTGGACTGGATATCTGCCTGATGGATACGAACAGAACCACCGCCCATTTCTACGCCGTTTAATACGATATCGTAAGCCTTTGCACGTACTCTGCCTGGATCGGAATCAATGTACTGAAGGTCTTCGTCCATAGGCATGGTAAATGGATGATGCATTGCTACAAAACGTCCTTCTTCCTCGGAGTACTCTAATAACGGGAATTCTGTTACCCAAAGGAACTTAAAGTCATCTTTCTTTAACAGATCTAACTGTCTTGCCAGTTCCAGACGCAGGTTGCCAAGTACATCGAAGACTACCTTATCCTTATCTGCTGCAAACAGTAATAAATCTCCTGGCTTACCATCCATAGCTGCAACCAGTGCTACCATTTCCTCATCCTTCATGAATTTAGCGAAGGAAGACTTGTAGGTGCCATCTTCATTAATCGCAATATAAGCAAGACCCTTTGCGCCAAATCCCTTTGCGTACTCTACTAAAGCGTCGATCTTCTTTCTTGGCATATGTCCCTGTCCCTCTGCGTTGATACCACGGACAGAACCGCCATTTTCCAGGGCGCTCTTAAATACAACAAATTCACAGCCTTTAACAACTTCAGAAACGTTCTTTAATTCCATTCCAAAACGAAGATCTGGCTTATCAGAACCAAAACGGTCCATAGCCTCTCTCCAGGTCATACGCTGGATCGGCAGCTGCAGATCATAGTTGCAGATCTCCTTAAACAATTTCTTTAACAGACGCTCATTTACGTCTAAAACGTCATCTACGTCTACAAAAGAAAGTTCCATATCGATCTGTGTAAATTCAGGCTGACGGTCTGCACGAAGATCCTCATCACGATAGCAGCGTGCTAACTGGAAATAACGGTCGTAGCCGGAAACCATCAGTAACTGCTTAAACAGCTGAGGAGACTGAGGCAGTGCATAGAAGGAGCCTGGATGTACACGGCTTGGTACCAGGTAGTCTCTTGCGCCTTCTGGTGTACTCTTGATCAGAGTTGGAGTCTCGATCTCAAGGAATCCTTCCTCTGCTAAGAATGCACGTGTTAAAGTAGCCACACGGCTGCGCAGCATCAGATTTCTCTGGATATCAGGACGGCGAAGATCCAGGAAACGATACTCCAGACGCAGATCTTCTTTTGTCTTGCTCTTTTCTTCAATTGGGAAAGGAGGAGTCTCAGACTCTGCCAGAATTCTTAAAGATTCTGCTCTTACTTCGATAGCGCCTGTTGCCAGGTTTTCATTTACAGCGCCGGAACGTGCTTCTACACGGCCTTCTACTGCAATAACGAATTCACTTCTTAATTTTTCAGCTTTCTCAAAATTCTCAGTTCCACAGTCATTTTCCTCGAAAATGATCTGAAGGATACCAGAACGGTCTCTTAAATCAACGAAAATGATTCCGCCTTTGTTTCTGCTCTTCTGTACCCAGCCCATAACGGTTACTTTCTCGCCGATCTGAGCAGAAGTTACTTCTGTACATCTGTGGGACCGCTTCAGTCCTACCATTGATTCTGCCATGATTTTTCTCCTTCTATCAACTATTGCTTCATAGTCTTTCTATTTCATAAGTATAACTAATGTTTCAGGCTCTCTTTATAAAATTCTTTAAATTCCTGATAACCTTCTTTGCCAAGCTGCTCCTTCTGGAACTTCTTGTTCTTGTTCATCTGAGCTACCAGAACCTGAACACCATTCTTTCTCTCTTCCATTGCTTCACGGATCACAGCAGCTAAAGAAGCTGAATTGATTCCCTTTTCAAAGAGGAATGCTTTCTTCTGTCCAGCACCTGGAACTGTAAATCCATTGTCTAAAAGGATGGTAACAATACGTTCAAAACCAATAGAGAAACCGCATGCCGGTGTCTCCATACCGGTAAACTTGCCGATCATCTTGTCATATCTTCCGCCGCCTGCAACAGAGCCGCCGAAGCCTTCCATGGAAACCTCAAAGATGGTTCCTGTATAATAAGACATACCCCGTACTAAGGTCGGATCAAATTCCAGACCAAAGTCAGCCTCTGCTACATCTTTTACAGTCTCCATAATGTGTACCAGTCCCTGGCATACAGACGGATCCATAACATCTTTTAAGGTTTCACCTAATTTTTTAACTCCTTCTGCATCTTTTGTAACAGTGCGGAGGATTTCCATATAGCGGCTTACGCTTTCAGGCGCATTTCCGTTTTCCAGAAGTTCTTTCTCTACGCCTTCAAAACCGATCTTATCCATCTTGTCCAGAGTGATCAGAACGCTGTCCATAGCCTCTTCTGCAAATCCGCAGTAGCGTGCCATTCCAAAAAGGATACCTCTGTCATTGATTCTTACAGTAAAAGCATTGTCCGGGCAGATCTTGCTTAACGCAGTTGTTGTAGCTAAGATCAGCTCGATCTCTGCCAGATTGGTAGGATCGCCTAAAATATCAATATCACACTGGGTAAACTGACGGAAACGGCCCTTCTGAGGACGATCTGCTCTCCATACGCTTCCCATCTGTAATGCCTTAAAAGGACTTGGAAGATTTGCCGCATTATTTGCATAATAGCGGGACAGAGGCAGTGTCAGGTCATAACGAAGGCCACTGTCTGTTAAATCATTCTCTTCTTTTGCGGTTTCTAAGTTCAGCTTATCGCCTCTCTTTAAGATCTTAAAGATCAGCTTTTCATTGTCACCGCCCTGCTTGCTGGTCAGATTCTCAATATGCTCTACACAAGGAGTCTCAATCTGTGAAAAACCAAAGCCCTTGTAGGTCTCGCGGATCTGATTCATAACATATTCGCGGATCTGCATCTCTGCAGGAGTGATATCTTTCATGCCGGTTACCGGCTTCTTTGTTAATGCCATATTTTTCTCCTATTTTTTCAGTAACCTGTTTCTGTACAGTCTTTCTTATCCATTATATTTTTGTAAAGCAGAAATGTCAATTTAATCAATCAAATAAATCCTATTTCCTCGCCCTATTTTCGCAATTCTTCTACAATTTTTCCCCCACTCAGGATATAAATGTGATCGCAAAGTTCATATAGTTCCTTTTTGTTCGAAGAAAACAATAGAAATCCCAATCCCATTTCATGTGCCAGATTAATGGCTTCTACCATCCCATCCCGCAATAAAAGATCTGCCCCCTCCAGTACATTATTAAATAAGATCACCTGAGAACGGTTTAAGATCCATCGATAAATAGAAACCATCAGCTTTTCCCTGCTGTCTGCCTCTGCCGCCGTCTTCTGCAGATCTTCTATCCTTATACCCATTCGTTCAGCCGTATCAACTGCAACAGCCCGTTCCAATCCGGAATGGATCCGACCATTGACACACATTCGATCCACACTGCTGATTGTCAGATTTCTTTCCAGCGTCAGTCCAGGAAACAGACCGTGCATGCCTCTTTCCACATAACCGATCCCCTGTTTTACCATCATTCCATGCCCGAATCCTGTTTTTATTTCTTCATTTTCTAACCACAGATTACCCTTTTTTATCTTCTCTTCTCCCCATAATATCTTTAACAGTGATTGACAGATTCCATTTTCTTCTTCCCAAAATCCTATTACTTCCCCCTGTTCTACCTGGAAACTGATATCATAAAGATTCTTATTCTGTATCTTTTTAGCTTCCATCAGAAGTTTTTTATTATTTTCCCGGAAAAACAGAGTCTTTTGTGTATCTGGAATTTTGTAATCTCCTAATATGACTCTTTCAATTTTTCTTCGGTCATAATCTTTTCGCCCAAAAGTTCCTTCTACTCTTCCATCCCGCAATATGCAAAGAGAATCTGCCGCTTCACATACTCGTTCACAATTGGATTCCAATAACAATACCGAAATCCCTTTTTCTTTTAACAAAAAGATTACTTCCTTTAATTTTTTTAACTCTTCTTTTATGTACCGGTTAGCAACATGATTTAAGATCAGGATTTTACATCCCATAGAATATGCTCTGACGATTTCTGCCATATGGCGTTCAAAACTACATAATTTTTTTGGATATTCCCGAAGCTGCAGCCTGATATGTAATTCTTCCATACATGCGCGTATCTTGTTTAATTGTTTCTCAGAAGGAAATTTCAACCCTGCATAATCCATACGTTGAGATAGACATAAATTTTCTTCCAGCCTTAGATGTTCCAGAAAAATCGTTTTTTCTGACACCACATAAATTCCCAATTTTTCTGCCTGCCACATTCCTTTGATCTGGATCGGTATATTCCCCATATAAATACAGCCTTTTTCCAGCTTTTTCCTTCCTGACAGTGCATCAGCAACAACAGTAATGCCGGAACCAACAAGTCCCAGCATTCCCGTTACTTCTCCTTTGTACAGCATTACACTGAAATTTTTTAAACTGGATACACGATCACTGTCCACCCATATCCCGACAGCTCTTAATACTTCTGTTTTCATTTAACGGCAGCATGACCTCCACAACAGTTCCTACATTTTTTGTACTCATTACATTTAAACCATAGGTATTTCCAAAATAAAATTTAAGTCTCTGATCTACATTATAAAGTCCGATCCCCGTGCTTTTTCCATTTTTCCGGCTTTCTCTATGAGAATTATCTAGTTTCTCTCTCAGATTTTTTAATGTAATTTCATCCATTCCCACGCCATTGTCGCTGATCCGCATTACAAGATGATAATCGGTCATAAACATTTTAAAACGGATGCAGCCTTCTCCTGTACACATTTCTACTCCATGATTGACTGCATTTTCTATGATTGGCTGTATTGTCAATACTGGGAGCCTGTAATCCAAAATTTCTGGATCCTCTATTTCTTCATAATAATGTATTTTTCCGGGAAAACGGTATTTTTGTATCAACAGATAGTTATTCACATTTTTCAGTTCTTCTCTGACAGCAGCCGTTTCTCCCGGACTTGAGATACTATAACGAAACATGGCAGAGAGCGCTTCTGTAAGCACGGCAATATCCTCTGCATCCCGCATCAGTGCCGTAGCACGTATATTTTCCAATGTATTATATAAAAAATGGGGATTGATCTGACTTTGCAGCGCATGCATTTCAGCCTTTGTCCTCATAGTTTCCGCTTTATACTTATTCTGAAAAGCTTCATCTGCATCATCCATCAAACGGTCAAACGGCTTTTCAAATATCTGTATGCTCTTCAGCCATACCCATACAAGTCCCGCCAAATACACACACAATATCACCATTTTTTCAATACCATTTTTTAAGTTTCCATATAGAAACCACGCTCCGCACATTCCTGCTGCTCCCACAGCCAGATTGATAGCTGCTAATAGCTTTGCTTTCTGCTTTATCTTCTGTCTCATTTTGTGTAAAACTTTCTGTACTCTACCGGTTTAATGCCTACATTTTTAATAAACAGTTTACTGAAATACCTGGTATCTACATATCCTACAGCATAGGCGATTTCTGTAATCGTCATATTCGTATCACGAATCATTTGTTTTGCTTTTTCCAGACGTATTTTGATCAGATAATTCGTAATGGTCATTCCTGTTTCTTTTTTAAAGATAGTACTGATATAGGCACTGGTCAATTCTATTTTTTCCGCGATTTTTTCCAGATTGGCCTCTTCTGTATAATGTTCTTCCAAATAATCCTGAATCTGTTTTACAGCTCTTCCCACACCATTTTTTCTCTGACAGATACATTTTTCCAATAAACCACAGCAAAAATTAACGCATATGCCTTCTAATCCTTCCAGAGTAGTACTATTTTCCATTTGTCCGACCGTTTCTTTTAATATCTTTTGAAAATTCTCTTCTGTCTCGTATTTTTCACATTCCCGAACACAGATCTCCATAACCTGCTCCATAGATTTTACCAGGTCATAAACAAACATCCTCTGATCTTTCCAGATTATTATCTCATCTTCCAGGATCTGCTGCAGCTGCGCAACATGAAAAGCGCTTATACTTTTCTCTATCTTCTGGGTCACTTCCTCGGTAAGCATTGGAATTTTTTTCATTTTCAATATCTGCAGATTGCTTACGATCACTTCTCCCCTTCTCCTCCGTACTCTTTCCCAGATCATACAATAAGCTGCAGCAAAGCTGTCACCTATTTTTTCAAGAGTTGTTTCTGTAGTTCCAATGGAAATTGTAAGGCTAAATGGCCACATGAAAGACGCTTCTTCTTTCAATCTGATTCTTAAAGTGTTTGCTAATGTTTTTAATACATCTTCATTTTCCGTATTAAGCAGGATATATAAATTACTTCCTGTACAAAAACTTTCTGTCTCCCTGCACACTCTGTATATCTCATGGATATAGTTTTCCGACAAATCTTCCAATCTTCTTTGACGTTCAGAATTTTCTATTTCTGTCTGATCCGTATCTATCTTCATTAAAAACACAGTGTAGCAGCCAGCTTCCGGCAAAAATCCGTTTCTGTAATGATCAATCTCCTTTGGCACATTTCCCTTCTCTGCATAAGAAATGTAGCGCATCATAAATTCCCGGCGCAATATCTTCTGATTTTTTGCCAGCTTTTCTTCTACGTTTTCCAACTGTTTCCGCATAGTCTCTGAACGTTCCTGCTCCTTCCAGGCTTTTTCCAGTACACGGTTTAACTCTTCTTTATTAATAGGTTTTAAAAGATAATCCAGCGCACCCAGCTGAACAGCACTGCGGGCATATTCAAAATCTCTGTATCCACTAACCAAAATGAATTCTACCTGAATCCCATTTTCTCTTGTCTTTCGCATCAACTCAACGCCATTTAAGCCAGGCATTCTGATATCGGTTATCACAATGTCTGGCTTTTTCTCCTGGATCATTTCATAAGCTGTGTTTCCGTCTGCAGCCTCATCCAATATCTGGACAGGAGCAGACTGAGCGATCAGTTTTTTTATCAGCTGCCTGATGCTTATCTCATCATCTGCAATTAATACTTTTAATTTCATTTTTCGTTTATCACTTCTTTAATTTGCCTTCTTTGCTGCAAATCCGTCTAACGCTACTGCAAACAGAATAAACAGACCAATAACCACCTGATGCCAGAAGGTGTTGACATTTAACAGGCTCAGACCATTTTTAATAGTTGCCATCAGGATTGCTCCCAAAGCAGTTCCAAACATATTTCCTTTTCCACCGGACATACTGGTTCCGCCGATAACAGTTGCTGCAATCGCATCCATTTCATAGGCATTTCCTGCTGTAGGGATCGCTGCCTCGCTTCGTGAAGCTAAGATAATGCCTGCAATGGCACAAAATACACCGCTAAGTACAAAAACTAAAATTTTAATCTTGTCGACATTGATGCCTACCAGTTTTGCTGCTTCTTCATTGCTTCCGATTGACACTGTGTAACGTCCAAATTTCGTCTTGTAAAACAGATAAGCACTGACAGCAAAAATAATAACCGTAAGAATGATCGGCACCGGGATCATTCCAATATATCCCTGACCCCATACTTTGATTTCTGGATATTTTAAGCCGTACAGAGGAATTCCTTCTGTATACACATAGATCAATCCTCTTAATATACTCATAGTTCCAAGTGTCGCAATAAAATATGCCATTCTCAGCTTTGTGACCAGAATGCCATTCACAAATCCAATGAGAGCGCCCACCAGAATAACCACCAGAATCGCAAGGTAAATATTCTGTCCATTTAAAATCATGGCTGCTAGGATCATTCCGGCAATGCCTACTGTAGAACCAACAGACAGATCAATACCACCCATAGAGATTACAAACGTCATTGCAAAACCTACAATAGCAGTATACACTGCCTGGCGGATACCTACCATGATATTTGAAAATTTCAGGAAATTGGGGCATGCAATGCTCAGCGCTGCAAATACAGCAATATATACAAATATAATACCTATCCCATCTATGTTCTTGATCTTCTTCAAAATATCTTTGTTATCCATTCTTTTTCTCCCCTTCTATACCATTGTATACAACCTCTTTGATCCATCTATACCGCATAATGCTTGATTTCTTCTGTTGTGGCCGTTTTTGCATTTAAAATTGCCGCAATACGACCATTCTTCATAACAATGACGCGATCACATATACCTAATACTTCTTCCTCTTCAGAAGATACTACCACAACACCTTTTTGGTTCTTTACGCAATCACCAATAGCCTCATATACCTCTGTTTTTGCGCCTACATCAATACCACGGGTAGGCTCTTCCAGAAGAAACACATCTGCCTCTGTCATGATCCATCTGGATAACATGACTTTCTGCTGATTTCCGCCACTTAAGGCTGAAACATTTTGTTTTGGACCATTCGTCTTTGTATGCAGCTGTTGTATATAAAGTTCTGTCCGCTTCATTTCCTCTTTTTTGGATAGTGTATTCATTTTGCAAATCCGTTTCAAAGAAGCAATGGTAGTATTCCAGGCAATATCCTGCTTTAAAAATAATCCTTCTACTTTCCGTTCTGCAGGTACAAACGCAATTCCCCGTTCCATAGCAGAATGGATGCGGTTGGGATATGTTTTATGGTTGATTTCAATGGTACCGGAACTATAATGGTTTTTTCCAAAAATAGCGCGTATAACCTCATTTTTCCCACAGCCTTCCAGTCCGGCAATTCCCAGGATTTCTCCCCGATGCAGTTCAAAGGACACATCAGAAAATGCTTTTCCATCGGAAAGCCCATCAACCTTCATGATCACATCTCCGATTGGAACATCTTTTTTAGGATATTTATTTTTTAATTCTTTTCCTACCATATCAGAAATAATACGATCAATAGAAAACTCTCCTACCGGTCCTTCATCTACTTTCCGGCCATCTCTTAAAACTGTGAGGAAATCACAGATTTCCATCAGTTCATCCAGATGGTGTGAAATAAAGATAATAGAATGTCCCTTTTCCTTCAATCCACGTATAACAGAAAAAAGCTTATCCCGTTCTTCTGCCTGAAGAGCTGCTGTAGGCTCATCCATGATAACGATCTGGCCATTTGCATATACCGTTCTGGCGATTTCCACCATCTGTTTCTGAGCCAGAGGTACATATTTCAAAGGAATATCCAGATCCATCTGGACTTTTAACTCTTCTTCCAGTACTTTTCTGGCTTTTTCCTTCATTTCCGCATATTTTAGTTTTGAAAACAAACTGTTTCCAGGAGCCAGTTCCCTGTTTAAAAAGATATTCTGGACCGCATTTAAATCCGGAATAATACTCAGTTCCTGATATATTGTACTAATACCCAAATCTTTTGCTGCCTGTGCAGTAGGAATGGATACATTTTTTCCATTTAAAATAATCTCACCTGAGTCTGCATGATAAATGCCGCAAAGGATCTTGATCAATGTTGATTTTCCTGCTCCATTTTCCCCGATCAGCCCCATAACTTCGCCTTTTCCAAGCTGAAGATCTACATTCTCTAAAACCTGCACGGGGCCGAAAGATTTACATATGTTCTGCATACTCAGAACGATCTCTCTCTCCATATTTTCACCCATCCTCTAAGAATAATACTCCGGCACAAATCTTAAAGTCCGATACTGATCGATATCATGTCCAAATAAAACTTTTGCATTATATTTCTTTTCCAGCCGGTGAATCCTTTCCACCGTTTTCTTATAACCAATGGTATCATAGGCCAAACCCGGGAATTGAATAGGCGGCCCATAATTTCTTCCCGTATTTACACAATCTGACGCTAAAATATAATTTCCGCTATCTTTTAATGTCACCAACAGCCCCATCATGCCAAATGTATGACCCGGTCCAAAGTTCAAGATCTTTATTCCTTCTGCCAAATCTTCCTCATCTTCTTCATCTGAAACCAGATTCCATTTTACGCCCTGACGCAGCCATTGTGTAATATCATTGCGGATGTAGCCGCCCATATCTCCTCCCAAGGCATAGGACCTCAGAGTCTGGGTCAATTCTCTGTCACTTACATATACCTGGGCATTCGGGAAAAATTCCAGACATCCAGCATGATCTTCATGTAAATGAGAAAGTACTACATAACGTACATCCGAACACTGATATCCCAGCATTTTCAGTGCAGACAGCACCCCTTCATTTTCCCCAATGGTAACAGGCGTCCTCAGCTTGTTTTCTTCATTCCAACGGCTTGTCATTGCTTCTGGATGGCAGCCTGTATCAAATAAGATCAGTCCCTCTTCATTTTCGATCAGCATGCAGGTAACCGGAGAATACGCCCAGATGCTGGTCACTTCATGCTGTTTTGCATTTCCCATTACAGGCATACATACCATGTTGCTTAAATCACACATGATCATTCCGCCGCTTATTACATACATTTTTCGATTTGCCATTTTCCCGTATCCTCTCTCTGTTTATGAGAATTTCCGGGGACTGCCGACTGACAGCCCCCGCATTTTCTCAATGTAAAGCTTAAATATTATTCAAAAATCACTCTGTCTAATTCATCTAAATTAGTCTTATCATAAACCTTAGATGGACGATTGATAACCTTTTCTACATCTTTTCCATTGATACAGAAATCGGTAACAGCATTTACAATATCAAAACCAGTTCCATACTCACCAACATCAATAGTAGCTGCCATTTCATCTGCTTCAATCGCTGCTACACCATCTTTTGTACAGCCATAACCAACAACAGAGATCTGGTCTAACAGATTTCTTTCTTTTACAACTGTCAGGCCACCCAGAGCCATTTCATCATAAGGCGCATATAAAATAGTTACATCTGGATTTGCGGTTAAAATACTTTCGGTTACGCTCTGGCCTTTTTCACGAGTCCAGTCTGCAGTCTGAGAAGCTACGATCTCCAGGTTAGAATTATCTGCAATGGCACTCTTAAATCCATCCATACGTTTTGTATTTACAATACCTGCATAACCTTCCAGAACTGCAATCTTCTGAGGCTGATCACCCAGATTGTCATTGATCCACTTTCCAATGTCATAACCAGCTTTTTCCTGGTCATATCCGATACTGGATACGTAATAAATATTCTGGTCATTGATTTCAGTCATATTAAATAAAAATACTGGAATATCAGCTTCTGCTGCCTCTCTTAAATATGGAAGCATGGATTCATCAGACTCTGTTGCCAGTGCAATAGCATCTACACCCTGCTGAATCATCGTCTCCATAATATTTCCCTGTTCTGTAATTGTACTTGCATTGCTGGAAGGAGCCTGCACGATCAGTTCGATCTGGTCACCATTCTCTGCGATCTGCTTCTTAGCGCCGTTAATGGTCATGGTGTAAGAAGTATTCATAGCAACCGGAATCAATCCCAGTTTTACCTTGTGATCTGTGATCTGTCTTGGCTTTACAGTGTACTCACCGGAAGCTTCCCCTTTTGCCTCCTCTGAAGTACTTTCTGTCTCAGCTTTGCTTTCAGCCGGTGCTGCACTTTCTGCCTGTGCTGGTGCTGCAGTAGTTTCCTCTGTCTTCTGGTTAGAAGTTGAACAACCAGCCAGCATTGCAGCTGCTAATGCTCCCACTGTCAAAAAGTATGCAATTCGTTTCATAAGTAATCCTCCTATTCGTTGTTTTATACAGTTTTTTACTACTTTTGTGATTTAAATTATACAATATTAATATATCCATCACAATGAGTCTGAATTTTGAAATAGTGGGGCTAGATTTTGATTTTCCATTTATGTACATAAAAAAAGAACAAACCTGTCTATTGCTCAACAGATTTGTTCTTTAAAACATTTTTTCGCAAAAGAGAAATCCTCTCTTACTTAATTCAAAATCTTCTCTTTCCGCCCGATCATCTCATCCACGCGGTTTATATACTGCTCTACTTCTTTTACATTTTCACAACGCTCTCTGCGGTTTTCTGATGGGAATACCACTTTTGTAGTCGTTCCGGCACCACAGGCAACGATCGTAGCGAGCTCCTCCATAATTAAAATATTGTAAAGGCATGCCTTTCCAGGAAGGGAATAGCCTACATTTTCAAAGTTGCCTGCCATATTTTTCTGACGATAGAGATAGTATGGCTCCATGCCCATCCTGCGGGCACAGGCTTCACTTAAAGCGATCATCTCCGGTGTATTGCTGATCTTTAAGTCACCGTATTCTTCCTTGAACATATTCAGTCTGGCCGCGCGTTTGATGGCCAGGGAATGGACGGTTAAAGAATCCGGTCTTAAAGCTTCGATTTCCTCTAATGTATGCTTCACATCATCCAGATTTTCTTCCGGAAGTCCCATGATCAGATCCATATTGATGTTATCAAATCCCAGTTCCCGCGCCATATGAAACTTTTCTTTTACATTTTCTACGGTATGGCGGCGTCCGATCAGATCTAAGGTCTTCTGATTCATAGTCTGCGGGTTAATGGAAATACGGCTGATGCCATGGGAAGCCAGAACTTTTAATTTTTCTTCTGTAATACTGTCCGGGCGTCCTGCTTCTACTGTAAATTCCAACACATTTTTTGTATCAAACAGCTGCTCCAGCTTGCACAAAATAGCGTCAATATCCTCTGCCGGAAGGGAGGTTGGTGTACCGCCTCCAAAATAAATAGTATCAAGAGGCCTTCCCTTCATCTTCTCTGCAGTGTATTCCAGCTCTTTAAACAAAGCTTCCAGATACAGCCCGGTACGGCCTTTCCACTTGCTGATGGGATAAGATGTAAAGGAGCAATACAGACAGGTAGTAGGACAGAATGGGATGCCTACATACAGACTGTAGCCTCTGTTATAATCAACCGGCTCCATCAGACGTTTCTCTCTTGCAGCGATCTCAATGCTTAAATCGATTTTCTCGTCGCTGGTCATATAAGTTTCCTTCATAAAAGAACGGATCTCTTCTTCCTTCCATCCTGCTTCCAGACGGCTTAACGCGATCTTTGTAGGACGGATACCGGTAAGAGAACCCCACGGGAGTTCGTGTCCGGTACGTTTCACCAGCATTTGATAAAACAATTTCTTTATTACATTTTTGGTGGCAGAATGGTCTGAAAGGTCTGCTTGTCCCAAGGAAAAACAGGAAAGATTCCAGTCCTTCAGTCCTTCCGGGGCGGACATTTTCAACGCAGATTTATCTGCTTCTTTCATTTCCTTTTCTTCTGGTTTGTCCCAGATCCCAATAGATGCTTCCCCATTCTCCAATTGGGTCTGTACATAAAAATCTACATCTTCTTTTACTTCATGGGCATATGTCTCACCCGGATAAAAAGACATCAGAAGTTCTCTGATGTCCTGTTCATAAGCATTATCCTGTATTAATAATCCGATCATTTTCTTCCTGCTTTCTGTCCGTGATCATAACAGACTGGCGTGGTCTAACGCTTTTATCTGTAATATGGAATAGGATTGTGTTCTTTTTCATAACCAATGGTCGTAGGATCTCCATGTCCCGGATAGACCATAGTATCGTCTGGAAGCACAAATAATTTATTTAAAAGGGAATCTGCAATATCACTGCTGCTGCCTGTAGCCAGATCTGTACGGCCATAAGACTCATAAAACAGCGTATCTCCGGAAAGAAGTACTTCTTCCTCTGGAATATAGTAGCTGACAGATCCTGCTGTGTGTCCGGGTGTTGCGATCACTTTCCATTTATATCCCAGAAGATCCAGCTCATCTCCGTCATGAACCAGAACATCTGCATGGAAGCTGGTCTGTTTGCCCGGCAGATGGCAGGAAAGGTTTAAGGAAGTGTCTGCCAGCATGGCATCTTCTGTCTCAGAGGCATACACAGGAATGTGAAATGCTCTCTTTACTTCCGGCAATCCAATAATATGGTCAAAATGACCATGTGTCAGAAGGATCGCCACTGGCGTTACCCCCAGTTCATTGCATTTGTTTAAAATATAGGCCCCATTATCTGCCGGATCTACTACTACGCCTTCTTTGGTGTCATCATTGTAGACCAGATAGCAGTTTGTGCTCACCATTCCAAGCACCATGGTCTTTATCCTGAAATTACTCATGTTACTCCTTTTTATCTTCATGTACTCCCGGAATCTTCCGAAAATACATCAGCCGGTCGTTCTCTGAATATCTAAAACCCCATCAATCTGACGGATCTTATCTGTAATGCGGTTCAGTTCCTCTGTTCCATGAATATCAAAGGTCATAATGATCGTAGCACGGCCCTGTTTGCTGGTACGCACGTTCATGGAAGTGATATCGATCTGCTTCTCTGTAAATACCTTGGAGATATCTGCAAAAAGGCCGATACGGTTATTTGCAAAAATCTGTATCTCTGTAGAATACTGCTCCGTGCTGGCAGCATTTTCCGTTACCTGCCACTCTGCATCGATCAGTCTTCCTCTTTCATCTTCCGGAAGATTGATCACATTGATACAGTCTGTACGGTGGATAGAAACGCCTCTTCCTCTGGTAACAAATCCAACGATCTCGTCACCAGGTACCGGATTACAGCATCTGGAGAAACGCACTGCCAGATCATGAAGTCCCTTGACCACGATACCGCTCTTGTTTTTGCGCACAGTGGCTTCACCGCTTCTTCCGTCAGTATCAGCAATGCCGTCTAAAACTTCTGCATCCGTGATCTCACGTTTTAACTTCTTCTCCCGTTCCTCTAACATCTTATTGATAACCTGGCCCTCTTTTAAGCCGCCATGTCCAATAGATGCCAGAACAGAATCCCAGTCTTTAAAGGCATAACGTTTCATTACCTTTTCCATAAATTCCGGTTTGGAAAGATCCGCAAGATTAATGCCTTTTGCCTTACAATAACGGTCAATGGCATCACGGCCCCGGATGATATTGTCCTCTTTCATCTGGGTCTTGAACCACTGATTGATCTTATTTTTTGCCTGTGTACTGCGTACCAGCTTCAGCCAGTCACGGCTTGGTCCCTTTGAATTCTGGGAAGTGATAACTTCAATACGGTCACCATTCTGGATCTGATATTCAATGGGTACAAGCTTTCCATTGACTCTGGCGCCAACCATTTTATTTCCTACTGCACTATGGATGGAATAAGCAAAGTCAATAGGCGTAGAGCCGCTTGGAAGAGTCTTTACATCGCCGGATGGGGTGAAACAGTAAACACTGTCTGAGAACAGGTCTAAGTCACCCTTTACCATGCTTAAAAACTCTTTGGAATCATCTGTATCACGCTGCCACTCCAGGATCTGGCGCAGCCAGCTTAATTTTTCCTCTTCTTTTCCCGCTGCGATCTGTCCGCTTCCGCTCTCTTTGTATTTCCAGTGAGCTGCGATACCATACTCAGCAGTGCGGTGCATTTCGTAAGTACGGATCTGGATCTCAAATGGCTGTCCGGTGCTGCCGATCAGTGTTGTATGCAAAGACTGGTACATGTTCTGCTTCGGCATGGCGATATAGTCTTTAAAACGACCAGGAATAGGCTTGTACATCTCATGGATCACACCAAGTGCTGCATAACAGTCTTTTACGGTATCTACCATGATACGCACTGCAAACAGATCGTAAATCTGATCCAGAGTTTTATTCTGCTTTAACATCTTCTTATAAATACTGAAGAAATGCTTTACTCTGCCGCCTACGGACGCTTCAATACCTGCTTCATCCAAATGCGCCTTTACCTCATCTACAATAGACTGAACAAAGGCTTCTCTGGCATCCTTGCGCAGATCCACTTTTTCTACCAGATCATAATACACTTCTGGCTTTAAAAACTTAAGTGATAAATCATCTAATTCGATCTTGATCTTGGAAATACCCAGACGGTCTGCAATAGGAGCATAGATTTCCATGGTCTCCCTTGCTTTTTCCTTCTGTTTTTCCGGTTTCCAATACTGTCCGGTACGCATGTTGTGAAGACGGTCCGCCAGTTTAACAATAATAACGCGGATATCTTTTGCCATAGCAAGAAACATCTTACGCAGGTTCTCCGCCTGGATCTCCACTTTATCTTTATCCCAGTTTAACTGGGTCAGCTTGGTAACACCGTCTACCAGGAAAGAAACCTCCGGTCCAAACTCTTTGGTCAGCTCATCCAGTGTCATGACCGTATCTTCTACTACGTCATGAAGAAGACCGGCTGCAATGGTCTCCTTGTCCATCTCCAGATCAGCCAGAATAATAGCCACACATAAAGGATGGATGATATAAGGCTCTCCGGACTTTCTCTTCTGATCCTTATGAGCTTGTGCTGCGATCTTATACGCCTTTTCGATCATGGAAATATCATCGGAAGGATGATATTTATGGATCGTCTTTACCAGATCCTGATACAATACTTCCGGGCTGGTAAAGTCCGCCGGAGCTTCAAGCTCTATATCCAGTTTTTCTTTTGTTCCCTCTTTTCCCATATATGTGGCCACCTTTTTACGAAATAATTAGTTACCATTATAAATTTATTTATTTAAAAAAGCAAGTTCTGGCTTTTCTATTACTTTCTTATGAACTTTCATTATTTACCTTCATAAATAATGGCAGAATCTACATCATAGCCCTTTAAGAGATCTCTGCCCTTAAGTCCTGCCAGTTCCATTACAAAGCAGATCTTTACTACTTTGCCGCCCAGCTCTTCGATCAGCTTGATAATTGCCTCGGTGGTACCGCCGGTTGCGATCAGATCGTCAATGATAACAACCTTCTGACCCGGTTTAATGGAATCCTTATGCATCTCGATCTCAGCTGTGCCATATTCCAGGGCATATTTGGCAGAAACAGTCTCACATGGCAGTTTGCCCTTTTTGCGGACTGGAACAAATCCCTTGTGCTCTGCATAGGCAACCGGCACGCCAAAAATAAAACCTCTGGATTCCGGACCTACTACTACATCATAATCTACATCCTTTAACATATTGCGGATGCTGTCTACTGCCAGATGCAGGCCATCTGCATCCTGAAGAATGGTGGTTACATCCCTGAAAATAATTCCCGGCTCCGGAAAATCCGGTATACTTCTTACATATTCTTCCAGCTTTTTCATATCTATATCCTCGTTTCTTTAAAATTTATTGCATATATTTTGTTTTTTAACAATTACTATCATTATACTTATTTCTATGAGTACTGTAAACCCCATGTGCTCCAGGAATTCTTATTCCCATCTCCCCAAAAATATGGTAATATGTTTTTGGTATTTTGGAATATATTCAACTATTGAGAGGCTTAACTTATGACTGGCTTAGGTACGATCGTAAATATGGCCGCTATCCTTATAGGAAGCGGCATTGGACTTTTATTAAAAAACGGGATCCTCAAACGGCTGCAGACCACGATTTCCAGTGCTGTAGGCCTTTGTGTCATCTTTGTAGGTATTACAGGTGTCATTAAAGGACTGATGAATGTATCCGGCACTACCTTTGAAACGAAAGACACTCTGGTAGTAGTTATCTGCATGGCAACAGGAGCTGCCATCGGAGAATGTCTGGATCTGGAACAGAGAATGGAAAACCTGGGAGACTGGGTCAAATCCAAACTGCCCGGTGGTTCTTCCTCTTCTAATTTCACAGAAGCCTTTGTCAGCACTTCTCTTGTTTTCTGTATCGGTGCCATGGCCATCGTTGGATCTATTGAAGACGGCTTAAACCACGATTACACCATGCTCTTTACAAAAGCAGTAATGGACGGCGTGCTTTCTATTGTTTTTGCAGCATCTTTAGGCATAGGCGCCGCATTTTCCATGTTTCCTGTAGGTATTTACCAGGGAAGTATTACCCTTCTTGCAGGTCTGGTAAAACCATATCTTACAGACCTGATGATCAGGCGCCTTTCCTGCATTGGTTCTATCCTTATCTTCGCCCTTGGTTTAAATCTGACGATCGGCACAAAGATCAAGATCGCAAATATGCTTCCGGCTGTATTTCTGCCGGTTATTGTATGTCTGCTTGGATTTTAATCAGATCAGGGAACTCCCTGCTTCTATTGCGCAAAGCAATAAACAATGGGTAGTGAATTGCTATGAATACGATTGTGAAAGGACATTATCATGTTAAAAGAGGAAAGACAGACCTGGATCTTAAATAAACTTCATACCTCCGGAAAAGTAGTGGTTAGCCATCTGGCCGGAGAATTAAAGGTTTCTGAAGACACCATACGCCGCGACCTTTTGGATCTGGATCAGAAAGGACAGTTAAAAAGAGTTTTTGGCGGTGCGATCCCTTTAGAGAAACCAGTCATCAATTTTTTTGACCGAGAAACGGCTGATATAGCCTTAAAACAGCAACTTGCCATGCGGGCCCTGGAATTTTTAGAGCCTGACCAGTTAGTTGCCATTGACGGCAGCAGCACCAATCTCCAGTTTGCCAAAAACATTCCTGATAACCTGAAATTGACCGTCCTTACCAACAGTTACAGCATCGCCCATGTATGTTCCCTAAAAGAACAGATACGGGTCATTATCTTAGGAGGTGACCTGTTAAAAGATTCCATGACCACAGTAGGGGAAGTAGCCGCTGCACAGGCTGCCGGATACCACCCGGATCTGTGTTTCATGGGTGTCTATGCCATCCATCCGGAATACGGCATGACCATCCCTTATCCGGAAGAAGTCAGCATCAAACGCCAGCTGATCCGCTCTTCCAGCCGCGTGATCGCACTGGTAAATCCTATAAAGCTGAACACGGTATCACGGTATCAGGTTTGTGGGATCGAAGATTTTACCACCCTGATCACAGACGGAAATGTGTCTCAGGAAATGGCCTCCCGCTATAAAAACCGGGGACTTGATTTTCTGTAGAATTTAAGCCGCCCTTCCGGGCGGCTTTTTATGTATTATGTGATCTCAGAATCTTTTTTATCTGATCTCCCTATGATTTTTATTCTCCGAAAACAGCCTTGTAATCAGCCTGGAATTTAGCGATTCCCTGATCAGTTAAAGGATGCTTGGTCATCTGATCTAATACCTTATATGGAACAGTTGCAATATCTGCACCAGCCTTTGCACAGTCGATTACATGGATCGGGTTGCGGATACTTGCTGCGATGATCTCAGTTTCGATATTATGCATCTGGAAAATCTCGGTAATATCATAGATCAGATCAATACCTGGCATGGAGATATCATCCAGACGTCCTAAAAATGGAGATACATAGGTAGCGCCTGCTCTTGCTGCTAACAGTGCCTGTGCTGCAGAGAAGATCAGTGTTACATTTGTCTTAACACCTTCTGCATGAAGAACTTTAACTGCCTTTAAGCCTTCTACAGTCATAGGGATCTTTACAACCATGTTTGGATGGATCTTAGCGATCTCACGGCCTTCTGCGATCATTCCTTCTGCAGTTACAGTGGTTGCCTTAACCTCGCCGCTGATCGGTCCATCAACAATAGAGGTGATCTCTTTAATTACTTCTTTAAAATCACGGCCTTCTTTTGCGATCAAAGATGGGTTAGTGGTAACACCACAGATAATTCCCATATCATTTGCCTTGCGGATGTCTTCTACATTTGCTGTGTCAATAAAAAACTTCATGAAATAGTCCTCCTCTTACATTCCCCTGGTAACAGCTTCTTATTTTTTCTGTTCCCCATTCATTTTATACGTTATAGTTCAGTCTTGCAGCTTCACAGGGCTGAACTGTAACTTTTATACTTGTATTATAGCGCAGGTCATGCACATGTCAAGCAATTTTCCGCATTATTCCACTGTTTTTTGCAGAATAACCGCAAAATAGCGCATTGTAAATCTGCATGTCACGCATAAAACAGCAAAATAAAAGAGTCCAGCCTGCGGACTCTTCTAAATTCAGAATTACTGTTTTTTTTACATAATACGCACATTTTTAAGCGCACCTGTTTTACAGAACTGGGTCCATTCACATACATTTACTGCATGGTCCCCAATACGCTCTAAATATTTGGCGATCATCAGCAGATCGATCCCCTGATCTGCATGGGATGGAGAAGATTTTAATAATTCCACCACATCTGTCTTCACCTGATTAAATAATGCGTCTACCTCGTCATCTCTGCGGATAATCTCCTCTGCCTCGTCCACATCCTGCTTAATAAAGGTCTCTACTGCATCATGGACCATTTTCTGGGCTGACGCCGCCATAGCTGGAAGATGCTGTACAATGTGGTATGCATGATCACTTTTAATCCGCAGGATCAACTCTGCAATATCTGATGCATGATCTCCAATACGTTCCAAATCTGTTACAACCTTAAGGGCAGTAGAAATCTGGCGCAGATCCCTTGCTACCGGCTGCTGGCGCAGGATCAGGGACAGACACCGTGATTCAATGGCACGTTCCATGTCATTTACATTCCTGTCCCCTTTAATAACATCCTCTGCCATAGTATAATTCTGGTCCTCAAAGGCTACAAACGTCTGCTCAATGGCCTTTTCTACCATCATTGCCATATCGCGCAGACATTTATTTAACTCCTCTAATTCATGTTCATAAGTAATGCGCATCCCGACACACTCCTTTTTCGTTGTTTTTCATTCCATCAGCCGAAACGTCCTGTAATATAATCTTCTGTCCGTTTATCTTTTGGCATGGTAAATAATTCATCAGTTGCTGCATATTCTACTACTTCTCCTACCAGGAAAAATGCTGTATAGTCTGCAATACGAGTCGCCTGCTGCATATTGTGGGTAACAATGGCAACTGTATATTTACTCTTCAGATCATCCATTAAGTCCTCGATCTTTAAAGTAGAAATCGGATCAAGGGCAGATGTAGGCTCATCCATTAACAGCACTTCCGGTTCTACTGCCAGTGCTCTTGCGATGCACAGACGCTGCTGCTGTCCACCTGAAAGTCCAAGGGCAGACTTCTTTAATCGGTCAGAAACCTCATCCCATAACGCTGCTCCCTTTAAGCTGCGCTCTACGATCTCATCCAGCTGAGCTTTATTCTTAATTCCGTGGATTCTTGGACCATAGGCCACATTGTCGTAAATACTCATTGGAAATGGGTTTGGCTGCTGGAATACCATTCCCACCTTTTTGCGAAGAAGGGTTGTATCCACCTGGGGATCATAAATATCTTCTCCGTCAAGTAAGACTGTTCCATCGATCTTTACATTTGGAACCAGGTCGTTCATACGGTTTAATGTTTTCAAATAGGTGGATTTTCCGCATCCGGATGGTCCAATAAACGCTGTGATCTTATTTTCGTAAAGATCCAGGTTGATATTTTTCAGTGCGTGATTTTCCCCATAATACAGATTCAGATTCTGTGTGGAGATCTTTACTTTATTTTCCATATATATGTGTTTCCCTTTCACATTCCTTAAACTTGTATTTCATAAACTTACATTCGAGTATCCATTTTTACCGTGTCTCTACGTTAAATCTGTGAGAAAGGTATTTTGCCAAAGCGTTAATAGCCAGTACGATCACTAAAAGAACAACTGCCACGCCGAAGGCTTCATTATATTTTGCCTTCTGCATAAACAGATACAGCTGGATCGTCAGCGTACCACCGGATTCAAGCACTTTGCCAAACAGGTTCTTTGGCAGGTAATAACCGCTTCCTGCAGTAAACAGCAGTGCTGCAGACTCACCTACGATACGGCCGATAGCCAGGATAACACCTGTAAGAATGCCCGGCATGGCACTTGGCAGCAGGATCGTGCGGATCATATACCACTTGGTTGCACCAATTCCCAGTGCACCGTGACGGTAACTGTCCGGAACGGTTTTTAAGGCTTCCTGGGTGGTTCTGGTGATCAATGGCAGAATCATTAAAGTAAGTGTCAGGGAACCGGTAAGAATAGAATATCCCAGTCCCAGTGTATTTCCAAAAAATACCATTCCAAAAAGTCCAAATATAATAGAAGGGATGCCGGAAAGTGTTTCCGTTGTAAAAACGATCAGTCTGACGATCTTTCCCGGTTTTGCATATTCATTTAAATAAACTGCAGAACCTACGCCAATAGGTGTTGCGATCAAAAGGGTGATCACTACAATATAAAGAGTATTAATAATATTTCCAAGGATACCAAATGTTCCTTTGGTTGCGCTGGAAACTGTGCTTAAAAAGGACCAGGTCACATGTGGAACACCTCTTACAAAGGTATATCCCAGGATTCCTATGAGAAGGAGCATGGAGATACTGGCACAGCCATAAATAATACCTGTTAAGATCACATCTGTACTGCGGATACGTTTTCCATAAATGCTTTCCCGTATAATGGAATCTTCATGAATGCGGATCGCTGCTTCGCCTGTCATTTTGTTTTCTCTCCCTTCTTAAGAATGCCGTTTAAACTGATATTGATGATCATGATAAATGCAAATAATACAAGTCCTATGGTAAATAATACTTCTCTGTGCAGTCCGGATGCATATCCCATTTCTGCTACAATCGCAGTGGTCAGGAAACGGACGGAATTAAATGGAAGCGGGAAGTTTACAGAACTTCCGGATACCAGTGTAATAGCCATTGCCTCACCGATGGCTCTTCCTGTTCCCAGAACAACTGCTGTGATGATGCCGGACTTTGCAGCCGGAAGGATCACCTGGAAAATAGTCTGGATCTTTGTAGCACCTAATGCAAGGGAGGCGCTTTTTAAATGAGCAGGAACAGCTCTCAAAGCTGATTCGCTGATATTAATAACCGTTGGCAGGATCATCAGCGCCAGTACCAGTACAGCAGAGATCAGGTTTGCACCACCTGTATACTGATGGGTGGATGACCCCTTAAATATAGTCAGTTCCATTTTGTACATCAGAGGATTTAAGATCAGGATCCCTAACAGACCGTAAATAACAGATGGGATGCCTGCTAACAGTTCTACTGCCGGACGGACTATATTGGCTAATCTTTTTGGCGCTACCTCTGCCAGGAAAACTGCTGTCATCACACCTACCGGCACGCCAATGAGGATTGCCAGAAATGTTCCCACAATGGAAGTAAGGATAACATAAAGGATACCAAAGCTTGGTGTTGCAGCAGCCGGCTGCCATAAAGTACCGAAAAGGATATCCAGGATGCCTACTTTAAACAGTGCCGGTGTACCGCTGAATATCATATATAATGTAATGGAAGCAACAGCCAGAACAGCGAAAAAGCCGCATGCAGTGAAGATCACTTCTGCAGCTCTTTCTACTGTGGACTTGCTGCCATGATGGGAACGGACGGAAAATGTTTCCTGTGTCATTGCAGACAGTCTCCTTTCATTTCGAATGATCAACCGATCAATTATTTATCAGCTGTGATCAAGCCTACAGATTTTACAAGTTCAGAGCCTTCGTCAGAGTAGATAAAGTCAAACAGTGCCTTTACAAGATCGTTCTGTTCACTGATCTCACCCTTGGTAGCCATTACGAATGGACGGCTTAAGAAGTACTTTCCTGCTTTAATGTTCTCTTCTGTTGGCTCAGCACCGTCTAATTTTACTGCCTTTACTGTGTCATCTAATACATCCAGGGAAACATATCCAATGGAACCTGGGGTAGATGCTACTTTCGCCATAACTGCACCGGTACTGTCTAATTCATTGCTGTACTTGCATGCATCTTCCAGCTTTAACAGTTCCTCAAAAGCACCTCTTGTACCAGAACCTGCCTCACGTCCTACTACTACGATAGGAGCATCATTTCCGCCTACATCTTTCCAGTTGGTTACAGAGCCGTCATAAATGCTGGTCAGCTGATCCTTTGTCAGATCTTCTACTGTGTTTGCAGGATCAACTACAACTGCGATACCGTCGATTGCTACGATATTTTCTGTAACACCGTTTGCTTTTTCTTCATCCTTTAAGTTTCTGGAAGAGTTTCCGATGTCTGCTGTTCCATTGGTAACTGCCTCGATACCTGCGCCGGAACCTACGAACTCAGCGGTTACTGTTACCTTTGGATACTTCTCCATAAATGCTTCGCTTATTGCATTTGCCAACTTCTCCATAGAAGTGGAACCTACCATGCTGATAGAACCACTTAAATCTGCATCTGCTGCCTGTGCTTCTGTTGCAGCTGCTTCGGTAGCTGCTGCTTCCGTTTTGCTTTCTTCTGCCTTTTTCTCTGCTGCAGTTGTTGCTGCTGTATTAGAATTTCCACAGCCTGCAAGCATACCTGCTGCCATTACTGCTGAACCGATTACTGCCATTACTTTCATTCCATTTTTTTTCATAATTGTTTTTCCTCCATTTTTGTACCGTTTTCGTGTTTGCATCCATTTTGCAGTACTTGTATTTTTATTTGTTGTTTTCTTGTTCTTACATTGTGGAGTATACAAAAGTTTTACAGTTGCTGAAAGCAAGGTATGGTATAGGTTTTGTAAAGTTTAAGTAAATCACAGAAAGAAAAATCACTCAGACACTGCTCTGTATAAGCCGTATCTGAGTGATTCTATCATTGATCTTTATAAGCTGAGATCAACTTGTCTTTATAAAATTATTTCCACATTTAGGACAATGGATCTGAATCCTTCCACGTCCCCTTGGAACACGCACTTTCTGTTTACAATTCGGGCAGCGGTAAATATGGTACTTTCTTCTTTCCTGAAAACGGAATTTCCATTTTTTCCACCATTCTGATACATAAAACTGCCGTCTTAAAAAAGCCTCATTTTCCTGATAACGTTTATTGATGTTCTTTGAAAACATTCTTGCATACAGGACAATGAGCACGATCCATTCCAGTGCCCACAAGATCCTGGAAGGCAATGCTGCCGGGATCAGGAAATTCATAATGATCAGTACTAAAAGCACTCCGGACAAAAAACGGCCAAACTGGTCCATTCCGTATCGCCCGATCATAAAGTGCTGAAACTGCATTCTCAGTTTGTTTAAATAATCACGCATAATCTTTTATTTTCTCCTCTATATTTTAAGCTGTAATATACATTTTTCAGGCAATGTATAATATGCCCGCATCCATTCATTATACATGATATCCTTTTAAACTTCCACTGACAGTTTTAAAGAAATGCCCAATAAAAGTTACAGTTCAGCCTTATGAATATTTAGGGTTAAAAGTACGTTGAAAACTTGTTTTCATAAGTGCTTTTGGCGCTAAAGCTTCATAAGGCAGACGCCCAAAGCTTCTTGTCCGCTACAAGCGGGCAAGAAGATGCAAGGCTGAACTGTAACCAATAAAAATCCCCCATACTGCAAAATGCAAAAACAGCTCCCGAAGCTTTATCTCTGCTTCGAAAGCTGTTTTCTATATACTATCTATATAGGAAGGAGAATGTCGTAATGATACTATATTATCTCATATGCTTGTCTGCATAATCCATGTACTGATCCCAGTCATAATCATCCATGTTGTGCTCACCGGTCTTGTGATGATGTCCGATGCAGCCTTCATGCAATGGCTGTTCTGGTAAAGACATAGTATCCTGCTGTAAGCCCTTCTTGCCGAACAGCTCATATACAGGAGATGCCTGTAAGATTCCTTCAAACTCAGATTCCGGATCTGCCCATCCATCGTTAGTCTTGGTAGAAGTATAAACCAGTCTTGGAGCCAGTGACATGCTCCCCCCACTTAGCTAACGCTTGAAGTGGGGGCTTCTCGTTCGATTGCCCGATAGGGCAAAGCATAAGCGAGCTATCCCCGTGTGTCCCACGGTTCTGTTGGAATCTTATTTGTATTTTCCCATTTGAGAAATATCAGGAAATTTTTCTTTCTGCATCCATCTCATTTCCTGCCATTCGCAGTCCTTCCCTACAGATATTTACAGCCGCATTTTCATCACGATTCATCCGGTTTCCACATTCACAATCATAAATGCGATCATCCAGTTTCAGATCTTTCTTGATTTTTCCGCAACAACTACAGCGTTTTGAACTGGGATACCATGGATCGATACGAATCAGTTTCTTACCGGCACGTTCCAGCTTATAAGAAAGATAGTTCGTAAACATTCCCCAGCCATTATCATGAACGCTTTTCCCAAATCGTGAATCCTGACTCATTTCTTTCATATTCAACGATTCGATGCACACAAGATCATAGAAATTGGTTATCTTTCTGGATTCTTTATGCAGAAAATCTTTTCGCTGATGTGCGATATGAGTATGGATCCTTGCCACTTTTTTTTGCTGTTTTTTATAACGGCTGCTTCCTTTTTCACAGTGACTCAGCCTGCGCTGCTCTCTTGCAAGTTTTTTCCGGGCTTTTCGGAAAAAGCGTGGATAGTCTGCGTGATACCCATTGGAATCTACATACAATTCTTTCATAGAAAAGTCCAGTCCAAGGACTGTTTTTACCGTCTGATTTTTAGGAATCGGTTCTTCGCAGCAATACAATAAAGAAACATAATACCGCCCATCAGCTTCCTGGCTGATCGTAGCACCTTTTAACTGACCGCTTTCATTTATCGTTCTATGTTGTTTTATACGAACCAATCCTGCTTTTGGAAGTTTTAATTTTCCATTCTGCAGAGAAATATTTCCATTCACGCAGTTTGTTGTATAGCTTTTTACCGGATTCTTCTTTGATTTGAATCCCGGAAAACCAACAGAAGCATCACGGAAAAAATTTTTGTAAGCTGTCTGCAAATGCAGCTGTGCATTGCACAGTGCAAGGCTGTCTACTTCCTTTAGCCAGGGAAATTCTGGCTTATATTTTGCAGGGGTAACCTGTAATGTTTTTCCTGTCTTCTCGTAATATTCTTTCTTTTCCGCAAGCATACGGTTATATACAAAACGAACGCACCCAAACGTCCTTGCAAACAATTCTTTTTGTGCTTTATTCGGGTAAATCCGAAAACGGTACACGATGTTCACTTTTGCCTTCTCCCTGTGTTTCGATGTACTGACGGATCACCTCAATTGGTGCCCCACCTGCACTTAACAAACAAAAACTCTGGCTCCAGAACATTTCCTTCCACAGCTTTTTCCGGACCTCCGGATACTCTTTCTTGAGCAATCGGCTGCTTGCACTTTTGTATGCATTAATGAACTTACTAAGTTCCGATTTCGGATGAGCACGGAACATAATGTGCACATGATCCCGATCATGATTCCATTCTTCCAGTGTAATGTGATAATTGGAAGCAATATACTCAAAAATCTCTTTTGCACGATCTGAAATGGGATCTGTTAATACCTTTTTTCGGTATTTTATAACCAGAATCAAATGATAATACAACAAAAATACTGAATGTGCATTACTATCTAATTTTCTCATAGCTATCAGCCTTCCTTTTATTATCGACTGATCATATTATACCATGCAAACATCTGTTTGTCTATGTTTTGCAGAACATTTGTTCTTATTTGTTCAGCAGCACAGAAATGTGCAATATTCCAACATGCCAGTTATTGCATAATTTACAAAAACAAAAGCGGGCAATTCATCTCACCACCTGTAGAGGATGGGAGAATTCTTGCAGTATGTTGTTAAAGCTACCAGGAAATGCTGATCAAATGGCATATTATCTTCGTTGTCGATGTATTTCTGGTAATTCTTTGCAAACCAGAATGGGAAGCGATCCAGGATCTGACGGATGCTTTCACCAGATTTTCCTCTGGAAATCGCATCACCGCTGTTTCCGGAGCAGCTGCTAATCGCCATTGCAAAACGCTCATCCTGAGCGCCGCACCATAATGCAGTCTTGCCGCCTCTGGAATGTCCTACAACTGCAACCTTCTTCTCATCGATCATCGGATCTGTCTCAAAGTATCCTAAACTTTCTCAAAAGCCTGTTGTCCGGGCTGCTGCAAAATAGTCTGCTCTTTTGGGGATCAGGGCGATTTTGCAGCAGTCCGTTCTGTGAATGATCAAAAATGTCATAAAAAATGTGCCGGGGCATCGTATGTAAACTCTGCCCGCAGCGCATTGAATCAGTCTGCTATCTCATAAGCGGTCCTGGGATTAGAATACATACAGGTCTCTTGCCACTGTTGTTTTTGAATGATGAGAAAAATAAATAAACTTAGACAAAACAGCAGCTTCTGTTGAGAAGCTGCTGTAAACGAATTATTTTATACTTTATAATTGGCCAGAACGTTGGAATGATTGGACATCCGATTGCTTATTCGATCCAGATACCATCCGTTGTCGGTCCAAAGCCTTCTACCTTTACTCCGTCACTTGCAGTGAAAGCACCTCTGATCCGGTAGTAGTAGCCTTTTTTCTGATTTTTAAATGTTACATTGATAATAGGATCTTCTATTCCATCTGGATATTCTTCTAATGTATATTCGAAATCTACAGAATCAACCCGCTGCCATTTTTCTAAATCTTCATCATATCGATCCAGATAAAGAGATACATACATTTCCGTTACCGGTTTAGCTAAATAGGCATAAGCCGAGGCACCAATATCTCCATTTCCTTTATCTTTTATAATAACGTCTGCTGATATAAAAAAGTTTCCTCTTCTTGCATAGGATTTTTCAGTACCCTGACTATAAGATACTGATTTATCACATAACTTTGATTCTTGATTTATAGAAGTATAATCCAGTGATGGCACAGCAGCAAAAGCAGTCGCTGTAAATACATTCATTGCCATTAAAACGCCAATCGCCAATCGCATTATTTTTTTCATATAATCTCCGATCTTTTACAAATGAATTTTTTTCAATATCTCCTCAAACTCCTTCTTTGGTAATTCTCCTGCAAGATAATAATATACTCCATTATAAGCGAAGTATGCTTCATATCTTTTTTCACCACTCTCTATATTTTCACCATGAAATTGGATGTTCGTATGTAATCCTCGATTCCATACTTCATAATCTTCTTTTGAATCAGAGGAATGAGTCAGTGATGCCTTTGTCTCCGACTTTGCCAAAGCAAATATTACTCCGCCATCTTTATAAACATACTGCAACTTTCCATATTCATCACTCAGTATTACCTTATCAAAATACATTTCGTCTGGTATATATCCTAATTTTAGTGTTTGCACTCCTAGTTCTTGTGCCACTTTTTCATAAGCTTCTTCCGCGCTTCTAACAATCAGAACATTAGAATCATTATTATACACAACTCCATTACCAGCACTTCTTCCATCCCGATAAAAATAAGATTTCGTCCCCATTGCTACAAAACATCCGCCAACTGTCAGCACCGCTGCTGCTATGCCAACTGCAAATATTTTATTTACACGGCGTTTATGAGGTTTTGAAGCCGGAACAGGCTCTGGGATCAGTTCTCGTTCAGCCTGGATCCTGTTCCAGATGCGGTCAAATTCATCAGCTGGAGGCGGATTTAAGGGCAGACTGCGAGTATCTTTTTCTGCCTGTTCAAAACTTCTTAAAATTTCTCTCATTTCCAAGTCCAGTTTTCCTGCTTTTCCCACTTTACACCTCAATTGTCAAATACCCTAAAAGTTCCCTTTCGGTTTAGGGTTGACTTTTCACAGTTAATGCTTACTATATTAGTAGACGTTTTTCCTTCAGGAGGTTTTTATGAAAAAAATCATTTTAACCGGCGGCGGTACTGCCGGTCATGTTACTCCCAATCTTGCACTTCTCCCTTCTTTAAAGAAGGCAGGTTATGAAATCCGCTATATCGGTTCTTATCAGGGCATCGAACGTAAGTTGATCGAAGGCGCCGGAATTCCCTATGACGGCATATCCTCCGGCAAACTGCGCCGATACTTTGATCTGAAGAATTTTTCTGATCCATTCCGTGTGGCAAAGGGCTATTTTGAGGCACTTCACCTTATGAAGCGTTATAAACCAGATGTTGTATTTTCCAAGGGTGGTTTTGTTGCTGTACCAGTTGTTCTGGCTGCAAAACACTATAAGATCCCTGTTATCATCCATGAGTCGGATATGACTCCTGGTCTGGCAAACAAGATCTGTATCCCATCTGCTGCAAAGGTGTGCTGCAACTTTCCTGAGACCCTTAAATATCTTCCCAAAGACAAGGCAGTCCTCACAGGTTCTCCTATCCGCGCAGAGCTTTTGGAAAGCGACCGCAGCGCTGGCTTGGCCTATGCTCATTTAAACGAAGAAAAACCTGTTCTTTTGATCATCGGCGGAAGCCTTGGATCTGTTGCTGTCAACACCGCTGTACGAAAGATCCTGCCGCAGCTTTTAAACACATTTCAGGTAATACATATCTGCGGAAAAGGCAATCTGGACGAAAGCCTGATCGGTACCGAAGGATATGTACAGTATGAATATGTGGATGCGCCTTTAAAGCATCTGTTTGCAGCTGCTGATGTGGTCATCTCCCGCGCCGGAGCCAATTCCATCTGCGAACTTCTGGCACTTCGCAAGCCCAATCTTCTGATCCCGCTTTCTGCTGCTGCCAGCCGCGGCGACCAGATCTTAAACGCTGATTCCTTTGCTCATCAGGGATTCAGCAAAGTCTTAAAAGAAGAAGACCTTTCTGATGAAACTTTAAGTACTGCTGTTTTTGACCTTTACAAAAACAGGGAAACTTATATAAACACTATGGAAAAGAGCAGTCTCAGCAATGCGGTAGAAACCATTACCGGCTTAATCGAGTCCTGCGTTTCCCATTCGTAAACTACACCTTAGATTCCCGCTTGTTATCCTAAACAAGCTTCCCTTGAGGGTGAAGGCTTGTCCGTTCTTATGGCCAGTCTTCCCGTCCCAAAAGAGATTCTATGTACTTTCTGATACGGCTGACCCGTGAATAGCAGGCTTTTTCTGAAATCGAAAGCTGATCGCATACTTCACTGGTTGGTTGTTTTTCTATTAATTTTAGTGTAGCAACCTTCTGCCAGTTTTCCGGCATCCGGTCCATTTCCTCCAGGATCGCCTTACACCGCTCTTTTCCGGAGAAGATGTCAATCAGCCCGGGCTGACTTTCCTGCATTCTGTATTCTTCTGCAGCAAATACTTCTCCTTCCAGATCTTCACAGCTTCTTCTTTGTCTCTGCCTGTGATAATCCATGCAGCGGCATTTAAGGATCCTTCCAAGTAAAATTTTCTTTCCTGTCTCTGACTGTTCCAGGGAATAATCATATCTTGCATAGGAAACAAATGTGTCCTGAATGATATCGTCGATATCATTTGCCGGTATATCGTAAGCATAAGCCAGACGTCTTAACGTATCCTGATAGGTCAGATACATTTCCTCAAAACGGGCCTTTGCCTCTTCATCCATCCGTTTGATCATAAATGATTACAGACAACCTTTGATCTTCTCTGCTGCTTCCGTCAATTCTTCTGCCGTTGCTGTACCTGGTACCCAGTTGGCGATTTCCTTAGGACCGCCTTCATAACGGGGGATCACATGCATATGGAAATGCATAACAGTCTGTCCTGCTGCTTCCCCATTATTCTGAACCAGATTAAATCCGGCGCAGCCTAATCCTTTTTTCATAGCAGCTCCTATCTTCGCTCCCAGTGGAAGTACCTTTGCTGCTGTTTCTTTATCCAGCTCGCATACATCAGCAAAGTGTTTTTTAGGCAGGATCAGTGCATGTCCCTTTGATGCCGGCCCCAGATCCAGGATCACGCGGAAGTCCTCATCCTCATAAACGGTCGTTGAAGGAATCACCCCCCTTGAAATCTTACAAAAAATACAATTGTCTTCTGCCATTTCTAATTCCTCCTCTTCTGTGTCGATAAGCGCTTTTCTTGTTTATAATACTAACATAATTTTTTTCTATTGTTAAGCGTATTTCTGCAATATTTCCAGGAAATCGTCCCCTCACGGTGTCTGTTTTTGTCACCTCCTGCCGCATTTTGACGATCCCTATTTCCAGAAATACTTTTCTTCAGCGATCTGCACCTCATCTCCTTCTTTTAATATGGTTTCCTCGTTAGCCGCCAGCAGCCTTCCGTTTACTTTTGTCCCATTTGTGGAATTTAAATCTGTAAGAAAATAGTCCCCGCTCTTTTCTGTGATCCGTACATGAAACCGGCTGACTGTAGGTTTATCCAGGATATAATCTGCTAATCCCCCATGTTTTCCGATTACAAAAGGTACATATTCCACAGAAATATCCTTATTTTCCGGCAATGCAGACACAAGTGTATGACCTGGTTCTTCTTTTGCTGTAAGAAGTATCGTCTGAAATTCTTCCACTGTTTTTGTCTTTTCTGCACTCTGCCATCCTTCTGCTGCAGCAACTGACCCCGGTCTTATTCTGTGCTCGGTTTCTTTATAACTATAGATATCATCTATTTTTTCCTGTTTTTCCGGCTCCTCATAAAAAATCCGCCATGGATCTTCCTCCTCCGTTTCTGCAGGCTTAAACTTTTTATTTTTCCCTGTTTTTTCAAGGATAAAATGACTTAAAATAATAATGACCGCCAAAATACCTCCTGCAGCCGCTCCGTAAATCCAGAACGCAGTCAGCACATCTGCTCCATACAAAAACCATGTTCCACCAAAGGCGGCTGCCAAAAACACCAATAATACAATCAGTTTTTTTATCAGCCGCCAGCCGTTGCTTTCAGAAAATGTCTCTGGTGTCTCCGATGGTTCTTTCATTTCTGTTTTTTCTGTTTCATTATGTCTTTCTTCATTGTCCCATTCCCGGATATTCCCATATCTTTCCCTGAAATCCTGACTTGCCGTTTCTGTTTTTACTGTTCTGATATCCTTTTCATTTTCTTCTGCATCCCTTTGCTCCGGCATCTTTTCTGCCAGTATCCCCATCAGATCCTCCAGACTATAATTATCCTTCATGCAAGCCTGGTATAATCCATAGGTAAGGACCACGCACTCCCGGTCCTTATGATCAATATGTTTCATCAAATACTGTATAAACAGAGAAAGTTGGCTGTTAAATTCCTCCTTTCCGCCTGGTATCACACAAAGTCCGATTTTGAATCCTTCCGGGTCCACATAAATCAGCTCCGGATCCAGAAGGATCCCTCCATCGCCTAAAAGATATGCTTCCATCCGGTCCAACGTTTCATAAAGCTGGCGAAAAAAGCTTCTTACCTGCCCTTCATCTGCAGGCTGACTTTCAAACAGCCGACTGACTGGCTGACGGGAAGTAATATCATAACAATACACCGGGCTTCCATCTGTATATTTGATCTTCATCCTTAAAAGCCCAGGAATCTGATTTTTAGCCAGCATTCCTGTTTCATAGCTTTCCGCCGTTTCCTCACGTTCCATTTTCACCGTCATATAGCTGCGCTTCATTTCACGCATATATTCAATTTTCATCTGTCTCCCCCGGCTATCAGAGTAATTTTCCGCAAAAATGTCTCCGGCCGGAATACTGTCATTTCTATCTGCTTTCCCCAGTTTTCTCCATTGGCTCTTCCTGTTTTTTTTTCTCCTTTTTCCTGTATGGAGATCCCAAACGTTGTAAAGCGCAGCCGTAAACCTCTATGTTCTTTAAAAAACTGCTCCACATCCCGTACATTTATTTTCTTTTCATGGCAGCATTTTTCCACCGCCTCATGAAGCACCATAGCAGATACTGTCTCATCATGGATCCTTCCCGCATTTCCTATCAATGCTGCCAGAGAAAACAAGATCACTGCCATAACACAGACCGCCTCTACGGTAATGCTTCCCTGTTTTCTCATAAAAGCAGCACCCCCAGTCCTACTGGAAACATAAACGGCAGCAGCGGAAGCCTTGTCCCCGCACTTTTTCCCCGTCCTCCTGTCAGAAGGCATACTGCCACCGGGAAACACAAAAACAGACCTCCGGCAAACAGAACCATATTTTTCCAGAATCCCAAAAACACACCTGAAACAAGGAAAAACCAGCCATCACCTCTGCCCATTGCCTCTTCAGTAGCCGCTGAAAGTCCCAAAAGAAGCAGTCCAGGCAGCAGATCAAGGAACAATTCCAGGCTTAAGATCACCATAACCCCCATTATCTCTTCCCCGCTCTTTCCAGCTTCCTCGCAGACCATCTGCTGCAGCCTGTAAAGGATCTGTACTGCCCGAAACATCAGTCCCATCATTCCCCAGATGTAAAAAGTAGATGCCCGGATACTTTTCTTTCTCATATCCTGCCAGGCAGCAGAAATTAAAAATAATAAAAATCCTATGCGAAAACCTGCCTCTATATACAACGAAACACCCACGTTTTCTTCTCCTTTTTCCGCCAAAATATCGTCTACTGACTGCAATAAGAACAGGCACCCAGATATTCTGCCTGGTCTAACGGTACTTCCTGCACATAAGCACTGAGAGAAGTACAGTCTTCCCTTGTATGATAGCTTTCCCCATAAGGAAGTACATAAACATACCCGCTGTTTCCACTGCTTTTGCAGGAAGCGCAGGGCTTATATTTTTTTCCTTCCTGACTGCGAAGCCCTGATAAATCCTCTGTTCGTACCTGTTTTAAATCATGAAACAGATAATGGCAGTTTCTCTGTCTGTGATACCGGGTAGAAGACTTTCCTATATACACCATAACTTCTTCTTTTTCCCCGATCTGCGCATTTTTCCTTCCTCTTCCCCCGTCTGCACCTGTCCAGAGCCTGCGGCTGCACACTGTTTTTACCGGTATGCTGTTAATACCAAACATGGAAAATGGAAGGGGCATTTTATAATGCATTACAATCTGTATTTTTTCATCCTCTGTTATCCTTGTTCCATAAAAATCCAGATCCTGCACCCATTTTTCCGGTATTTTCTCTTTTACCGCTGCTGCAGCATAAACAGCTGTAGCCTTTTTCAGGATCCTGTCATCCGTTCCATTCTCTGCCCTGCTGACATCCCCTTCATTTTCGTTTCCATTTTCATATAAATAAGCCACATAGGCATACTGGCTGATCTCTTCTCCCACTGCTTCCGCCACAGCCTGGATCTGCCTTTGCCGGTCCATCATCACCATAGGCATAAGCAATGTTACACAGAAAAATATCATCAGGGGAAAGCAAAGCGCTGCTTCTAATGTAAGACTTCCCTTTAAGGAGACCCATGATAATGCTCTTTTTCCGGATTCTTTTTTCTTTTTTAAATAGATTTGAACTTTACATATTTGTACTTGGAGAGGTGCACAAATTTTTTTTAAATATCTGGGATTGGAGTGTCGTGTTAGAGATTTTGAATAAAAACAACTCCGAAAAAAGAGCATCATCACAGGCCCCCTTTCAAGGTTTGGAAAGATAACTTCCACTGACAGAAAAGCGGATTTCTCTTGAAGTTTTCCACGGTCCGGCTGAAAAAAATACAGGTTTTCCACAAAATCCGATTTCTGCATCCACCATACACACGCATTTTTCCATCAGAAAATCCGGCTGTTCTTTTCTTATGTTCATCTGCATCATATCCATCATCCGAAAAAGCGGTTCCTTTCCATAGCTGACAAATAAAAACAGTCTGAGATATCCCGTCAGATCCAGTCCTTTTTTGCTTTCTGTTCCGTTGTCCCCCAGATCAGGCAATTTTCCCTCTGCGCCAATTTGCAGCACTCCTTCCAGACTCAAACTCCAGTCAGAAGCAGCCTTTATGAGAGGCACTTTTCCTCCATTAAGCAGACACCGCACATCCACCAAAGCCTCTGCCAGAGCCCAGATCCCCATTACAAAGAATGTCACCACCGCAGTTAAAGGAAGAAGCCCTATCCCTCCAGTAATAGCTGCCGCAAGAGTCTCTGCCTCCTGCCGTTTTCGGCCATCTGACAATATATGGACCAGATTCAATCCCTGTCTCACAGAGATCATCCTTAAAACAGATGTTTCCAGATTTTCCCGGTCTGTTTTCCTTCCGTACAGGATATATTCCATCTCATAAATACCACCCTTTTCCATCTGTTTTTGAAAATGGGGAAAATAGCGGATTCCATACTCAGCCATCAGCAAACGATCCACAAGACCTGATGTCCCTGTAAAATGCTCTTCTCCTTTTCCTGAAAACGCAGATGGCGCTTGCGACAGTTTTGGCTTTCCATCCGATATCTCACTGCCTTCCGGCAATACAAGCTTCAGGATTCCTTTTCCTGTCATAGCTTTGATCCGCTCCAGCCATCCTTCTTTTTCTTTGTCTTTTACTCCAAAGGAAATACCTAAAGACAGAACCGGATATCCAGCCATATGTCTGGCCACTGGCTCCCACAGTTCTTCTTCATCCAGCTCATCCTCTTCATCTGAAGGCGTCCAGTTATCAATATACTGGATCACATCCTCTGCTTCTTCTATAAGCTGTTCCATAAAGCGGATATTTTCCTGACTTTTTTCTGTAAGGCTTTGGATCTGCCCTCTTCGCTCTCCATCCTGGGAAATATAAGTTTCATAAGAACGGATCTGATCATCTATCATCTGCCTGGAAGTACCTTCAAGATCATCTTCCGCTTCAAAAGTCTCTCTGCTTTCTTTTAATGCTTTTTCCAGACGATCCGCCTGTTTTTCATAGGACTTTACCATGTCAGGAACTGCCTTAAGGTTTTTGATCACGTTTTTACACTTTTTGATCATTCCCTCACCATTTAGATGTTCAAGACATTCTGCTCCATCCTCCCAGTTTTTTCTCTGCTGTTCCAACTCTCCATTCAGCTTTTCAATGGCTTTCTCTAAAGCAACTGCCTCTTTGCCATGTTCTTCATAAAGATCCGATACACGGCTCACACTGGATGCATTTTTTATTCCTTCTAAGGCTTCTTTTGCTTCTGTCTCAGTCATGGCATCCCACAGAACCCCCACAAGGCCGTATTTCATGTAATCCAGTATTTCCCGCTCCATACAGCTTCCTTTTCCCTCTGTAAGCGCCGCCAGATCTACTGCTGCTGCATCTTCCACTTTTAAAGGATACCAGTTTTCTGCCTGCATATATGGTTCTAAAAAGCCTTTTAACTCCTCTTCTAAAAGTGCCTTGCTGTCCGCCTCCAGCCCCAGGATGCGATACTTCTGCCACAGTTTTCTGTGATACTGGGACATCAGGGAATCCATTGACGAATCCACTGCCATACGCAGATACAGCCGTTCTCCTGCTGTACGGGCTGATTCTGCCATGACCAGGAGAAGTGTCATAAGCATTACCAGGATCATTGCAAGAAAGACTGTCACTTCTCCCTTTTTATCGGGATTTCTATGCGAAAACATTCTTCTGTTAATAAACTTCTTTGGTTTTTGTATTGATCTGCTTAAAGATATTTTCAAGCAGCGTATTGATCTGTTTCTTGAATACAATGGCCAATCCTATAAGGATAACCAGGATCAGCACCAGCTCTATCACCCCCACACCTGTTTCTTCCGCCATAAATTCTTTTAAAATATAATTTTTGCTTTCTTCTCTCATTTCATCATCCTCCTTTTTATCCAAATGCAGTCCAGGCTGGAACCATGATCATCACCATAACCACTCCCAAGAGCAAAAACAAAGGGATCAGCAACTTTGTTCCTGCTTTTTCACCCATACGCCGGGCCTGGTGCTTGCGCTGTTCAAAAGCATCTGCCATTTCCAGTCTTAAAGTCTCCCTTAAATTTTTTGAACCATTTTTCCGGTTCTGCTCTAATAACCCGGAAAGCTTCATATACTGCTGCAGACCGCACCGGGTACCAAACTCTGCAAAAGCCTTTGTCTCTGAAATCCCGCTTTTTAACTGGCTGCTTGTAATGTACATTTCCTCATATACATAATGCTTTTCACTGCGCCCTTCTTTTACTGCTCTCTTGTAATCCTCTGCGATCTTATCCCAGGCCGTGCGTATACTCATTCCCGCTCCTAAAAAGATGATCAGCCGGGAAAGCATTTCCGAATAATCCATCAAAAGCTGGTTCTTCCGGTCTTCTTGTGCCCTTTTGCAGTCACTTTTTTCCTTCAGGCTTACCAATACCGCAGCTGCCGCGCCTAAAAAGCACATCTGTATAAATACAGGCCGTCCCGGTATATGATAAGAAATACTTTTCCCTTTATATTCCGACGGCAGTGTAAATGTCTGTGATTCCTTTTGTGCCTCTTCCTCCTGTTTCACCAGACCGGAAAACGCCCTTATTTCCTGCTCTTTTTCTGTATACACTGCCGGTTTTACAGTCACAAAAAGAGAATATTCTTCCGGCCAGTTTCCATCACTCATCCTGACTGTGAGACCGATCTTTTTTTGCACCAAACCGGTCTCAGAATCTTCTTCCAGTTTTTCTGTATGCAATATTCCATCGTTTTCCAGTATCTCCGGTTCTGCTGACTGCCAGCTTAAGGCGATCCCGTACTCCGGCCACTGGGCAATAAGATCCAGATCTGTTCTCACATCTTCCAGTGAGAGATTTTCTCCCCGGATCTGTTCCGGAATCTGTTCCAGAATTTCTTCATAAAGGCTGTATGCTTCTTCTTTTGTATTCTGTTTCGGATAGATGCGCAGCTCCAGCGGGACTTCTCCGCCTTTCTCCAAAAGCCCCTTTACATACAATTTCTGGTCTTTGTAACTGTCCTCTGCTTCCGGTCTTTCAAGCACATTTCCCTCTTTGATCACAGGATCCATATCCTGAACGATCCATGCCACAGCCCCAAGAACAACACTGATGCCCATACAAAGCAGCTGTTTTTTCCACTTCTTTATCTTTTCTTTCATTTTTCCCTGCCCGCTTTCTATATAGGAATATCCAGTATCCTTTTGGCAAGATAAACTGCTCCCATATACACACCCAGGCAGATTGTCATACAGATCCTCCCCAGCCAAGTCTGATACATACTCTGGAAAAAGCCCGGAGATGTAAAGTCAATGTAAAGGATAATGCCAAAAGGAATACCGTTCATGATCTTCTGCTCAAATACTCTGGCAGCTGTCATGGTATGGATCTCCTCCTGAACCTGTATCTTATCCCGAATGATCCCCGCCGTCTGGCTAATGATATCTGTCAGCTCTCCACCGCTTCTTTTTGCAGCTGCAAAAACCTGGGCAAACTGGTCCACATCCTGTATCCCGCTGCGTCTTCCCATATCTGCCAATAAAATCTCTGCCGGACGGTTCAGACGTATCCCCGCTGCAATATCAGCAAATTCCCTCGTTATCATTCCCTCCGGGCCATACAGAACTTCCAGTTCCTTTACGCTCATGAAAAAGCTGTTTTCCAAAGAATACCCGGCACTTAAAAAAGAAGACAATACCAGTATCCCTTCTTTAAACTGAAGGGTCAGCTGACGGATCCGCTCTTTTTTCAGGTCTTTTTTCTTATAAATGGGATAATAAAAAACTGCAGGCAGAAACAGAAAAAATGCAGCCAGATTTCGGTAAAAGGTATAAGCACAAAGCCCGTTTACCGCTATTCCTATGGTCAAAAAACGCAGCCATTCCTTTCCTGAAAGCCGGTACTTTCTATAATCAGGAGGTCTTGCCAGCTTGACCCCTTCTTGTGTTTCATCCCCCTTGGTCCATCTCTCAGCCCCAGGCATCTGCAAGCTTGTCCTTTGCTTTAAGCTCCCCGCATTTTTTAAGTTTCTTTTCTTTCCTGTCATAGGAAAAAAGGACTTCCTGCTCCACTTTTCCATTTTTATATCCCCCTATTTCCACGATAGACAACACTTTTCTGCTCCCATCCTTTAATCTTCCCAGATGGACCATAATATCCAGCGCTGAGGCGATCTGGCTTCGAATGGCATCTAAAGGCAGTTCTGCTCCCATAAGCACCATGGTCTCCAGTCTTGAAAGCATATCCTGGGGGCTGTTTCCATGCCCCGTAGATAAAGAACCTGGATGTCCTGTATTCATAGCCTGAAGCATATCCAGTGCTTCCCCGCCTCTTACCTCTCCAACAATAATACGGGTGGGATTCATACGCAAAGATGCCTTGATCAGCTGACTGATGGTTATCTCTCCCTCGCCTTCCGTATTCGCATTTCTGGTCTCCATCCGCACCAGATTGGGAACATGACAGATCTGCAGTTCTGCTGAATCTTCAATAGTGATCACCCGCTCCTGCTCCGGGATAAAAGAAGAAAGTGCATTTAAAAACGTTGTTTTTCCTGAGTTTGTACCGCCGCTGACGAAAATGTTATACCTTGCTTCTACCAGTTTTTCTAAAAAATCTGCCGCTTCCTCTGTGATCGCCTGAAAACGGATCAGTTTTTCTATGGTAATGGGTTCCGGAAACTTACGAATAGTCACCACAGGACCATCAAGAGCCACCGGCGGCAGTACAATATGCACACGGGAACCATCTTCCAGCCTGGCATCTGCAATAGGACTGGATACATTTACAATACGGTTCACCTTTCCTACGATCTGCTGGATAATATCCTCTAACTGCTCTGTTTTCTCAAACCTGCGGTGCCATAAGATCATTTCCCCTTTCTTTTCTATAAAGATCTTTCCCGCTCCGTTGATCATGATCTCTGTCACTTCTTTATCATCTAAAAGTTCCTGAAGAATATCCAGACGGCGGAAGCTGTCATACAGGCTGTTTCGCAGCCATAACCGTTCCTTTAGAGGCAGATAAGTCTCTCTTCCTTTCTGCCGGATCGCACGATCGATCTGGTCATACAGCTGTTCATCTTCCAGATAGATCTGGTCTTGCAGCTGTCCCATTACATTTTTTCTCAATTCTCCACGGATTCCTTCTCTTCTTCCGGCAAAGGGCGCCTGCTCTTCCTTCATCCTTCATAGCCTCCTTCCAGAAGTTTTCTCACAAAATCCCCCATCTCACCCCAGACCAGCTGTTCCACCTGGTTTCCGCCCCAAACAGTCCTTCTTCCTGCAGGCAAACGCAGTTTCTGTATCTTTTGCCGGATTCCCCGGTCATCAGCCTCTTTTAAATAATCCTCAAAATCTTCCAGTTTTGCCGCTGATACCCGATCCTCCAGCACCGGCATATAAATAACATCGCAGGCCTCAAACAAGGAAAGAGCTCCTTTTCCCATGTGCCCTATATCCACAATGATCCTTTCATAACCACTTTCCGCTGCAATCTTTTTAAGGAGTCCTGTTATCTCTTCTGGTGTGACCTGGTCTAAATCTTCCCCATAAGAAACCGGTGGGATATAGTCTACATTTCCATTAGATAAAATCATGGACTTTAACCGGAGCCAGTTAAAGTCTCCCCTCTGATACAGGTAAAATACATCTGAAAGATCCTGCTCATAGCCATTGCATACCAACTTTGAAAATCCGGAGTATTCCTCCATGCTGATAAATAGAACTGCCTGCTTTTTTCCCAGCATCTGGGCTAACGTCAATGCAAAAGAAGTCTTTCCGCAGCGGCCCACCGGTGAATAGATTCCCATGATCACTGCCCGTTTTCCCGTAAGGGCCAGTCCCGGCTGAAGGGGTGCCGTACAGTAACAGGCCATTACCTCCTGCAAAATACAGTCTCCGGACTGATATTTATACACTGACGCTTCTTCTTTTTCTTTCTCTTTCGATACAAATTCGCCGTCACAAAGGATCATTTTCAATCCTGCTTTTACTTCCTTTGCTTTTTCCCGTACCTTTTCACCTACCAGAAGGATCTCAATGTCATGAGTCTGACCATATTCTTTTAATTTTTCCAGGTCAGAAAATGCCATTGCCTGAAAAGGAAATGTCTCTTTCTGGTTCACATACTCTGCAAGGCGTCCTGCATACAATGGATCTTCATCATATACAGCCATCACTTTTACCATACTTCATCCTCCTAAAATCCCCCGTTTCCAAAAATGACCAGAAATGCTCCCACGCAAAAACAGGCTCCTAATGGGATCACGCACCCTGTTCCATCCCGGGCCGGGATATAATATTTTTCCATTTTTTTACAATTGAACACTTGCCTGATATAGGCAGATAAATAAAGAAAACGATCACATGTGCTGCCTTCCCGCAGCATTTTTAAAAGAGACAGGATTGCTCCCATAAGAAGTCCCAAAATCAAAATTTCTCCTGTTTTCGCAAGACCAAACCAGGCCGATAAAACAGCCGCAAGCTTCATATCCCCGGCTCCCACCAGTCCAAAGTGGGAAAGAAAGATCCCTGGGATCAATACCAGAACAGCCCGAAACACATATGCAGCTGATACCGCCAAAATCCACTGTTTTTTATCAGCTGCTGCCATAAAACCAGCCGGCACCATCAAAGAAATAAAACCCAATATCATTTCCAGGCCAATCACCTTATTAGGGATCCGATAATATTTCCAGTCACTTATTCCCACAAAGGTCAGACCGGTCAAAAACAAAAAACGCACAAAACTGTTTGAATTAAAATAAACCGAAATTTCCACCTCCCCTGCAAAAACACAAACGAATACACTTCCCCGCTGTTAGAAAACCAGACAATATTCACAAACTGCTTTCGACGATTGCTTATAATCAAACTACAACTGGATACTGTGCTGAAAACGCACGTAAAAATTACAGAGTTAAAAGTAAATAAATAGAACTTTTTAAGAATGTGACCTTATTATGCCGTATTTTGCCCCTCCTGTCAAGAGCTTTTTTGATTGTTTTTCTATTGACCCCTGTGTACTGTAATGGTAAAATAATATTAGTTTAAAAATTTAAACCAAAGGAGGGCATGGCTATGACAACGGCACAGGATCTGCAGAAACAATTTCATTGCTGCATGCCTCTTTTTATTGCCCTGGGCGATAAAGTCCGTCTTTCTATTGTAGAACTTCTCAGTGAAGAAGCGATCAAAGCCGGCAGCAGCCAGGGAGCCATTGATTTTGAAAATCATGCCATGAATGTAAATGAGATCACCCGCCGCACCAGCCTTTCCCGACCTGCCATATCCCATCATTTAAAAATATTAAAAGATGCAGGCCTGGTGGGAGTACGTCAGGACGGGACAGCCAATTATTATTATCTCACCTTACGCAACTCTACCCGCTCTCTTATGGAATTAGGATATCGGCTGGAGGAATTCATGTAACAAAAAGTTACACCAAATGCATAAAACTTTTTTTCCCAGATATACTAATTGATGCCAGATATCCTCACTTTTTTCAAAAATGTGCTTGCAGGAAAAAGAAAAGTCATCCGGCAGAAATAAATGTTAAACCAGTTGGGAGATGAAGATTTATGTCGGGATTTTTTAAAGGCATTCGTGAAGCTGCAGCCGCAGCTTCTGTAAAAGAAGATTTATTTTTTACAAAACAGAAACTGTGGGACGATATTGAACGCACTCTCTGGGCCCTTGAAACAGCACAGAACCACTTTGAGCAGGCTACAGAGCCGTCACTGATCGACTGCTATATTTATGAATGGAATGCAGCTCAGCTGCGCTATCAGTTTTTACTGAGAAAATTCAAAAACATGGAGGACTGACAACATGAGTACCTGGTATGAACAAGCTATCTTTTATCATATGTATCCTTTAGGAATGACCGGAGCCCCGAAGACAAACATACAGACAGAGGTGACAGACCGTTTTAAAGAACTGGACCAGTGGATCCCTCATATCCATTCTTTAGGCTGCAATGCCATCTACATAGGTCCTCTTTTTGAATCATCCAGCCACGGCTATGACACCAGAGATTACAAACTGGTTGACCGCAGACTGGGAACCAATGAATCTTTCCGCGAATTTACGAAGCTATGCCATGAAAACGGCATTAAAGTAGTAGTTGACGGTGTTTTCAACCACACAGGCCGTGAGTTTTTCGCTTTTAAGGATATTCAGGAAAAGAAATGGGATTCCCCTTACAAAGACTGGTACAAAGGTGTAAATTTCGGCTGGCAGAGTCCTCTTGGAGATCCATTTGGTTATGAAGCATGGCAGGGACATTTTGAACTTCCCTGTTTAAATCTCTATAACCTGCAGGTGAAAGATTACCTTTTTGACGTGATCCGCTTCTGGGTAAATGAATTTGACATTGACGGCATCCGTTTAGACTGCGCCAATATCCTGGATTTTAATTTCATGAAGGAAATGCGCGCAAAAACCGCTTCCATGAAACCAGATTTCTGGCTTATGGGCGAAGTGATCCACGGTGATTACGGCCGTTGGGTCAACCCGGAAATGCTCCATTCTGTTACAAACTATGAACTTCATAAAAGCATTTACTCTGGTTTTAATGACCATAACTTCTTTGAAATCGCCCACAATGTGCGCCGATTAGAAGCCATCGGAAGACAGCTTTACACCTTCCTTGACAACCATGATGAAGACCGTATTGCCAGCAAGTTAAAAGTAAAAGAACATCTGTATCCTGTATACACCTGTTTAATGACTCTTCCGGGAATCCCATCTATCTATTATGGCGGCGAGTGGGCAACCGAAGGCAGACGTACTTCCACCTGTGATGACGACCTGCGGCCCTGTATTCTGGCCCAGAAGATACCTGAATTAAACTGCAAGCTTACTGATTTTATTTCCAAACTTGGAAAGATCCACCAGGAAAATGAAGAGCTGCACACCGGAAAATATCAGGAACTGCTTCTTACCAACCGGCAATATGCCTACGCACGATGGGGAAATAACAGTCTGATCATCACTGCCTTAAATAATGATGATAACGAAGCCATATTAAACATACCTGTCCCGATCCAGGCACGGGAAGCGGTGGATCTTTTAAACAGAGATGATACAACTTCAAATGAAAATACAGTTCTGTCCATACAAAACGGCAGGCTGGAAATTAAATTAAAGGGCAACTGGGGTGCTGTTCTTAAAATCAAGGGGGAAAATTAATATGACAACGAGAAAGCAGGCAGGCCAATCAAAGAAAACTGCACCGGCCGCAGCACATAAAACTACCAGAAAAAGCACCGGCACAAAAGCGGCAAAAAGTCCGGCAACCAGAAAAACGGCAACTGCCAAAAAAGCGGCGGATTCTGCCAGCGCAAAGAAGGATTCTATTAATACCGGCCTGATCTCTGATCTGGACTGCTATTTATTTGGTGCTGGCACTCACTATGAGATCTATAAGAAACTGGGTGCACATCCAATGACTTACAAAGGCAAAAAAGGCATCTATTTTGGTGTGTGGGCACCTCATGCACAGGCTGTTCATTTAGTAGGTGACTTTAACGGCTGGAACCCGGAAGCCAATCCTATGACAAAAGTAGGCCCATCCGGCATCTGGGAATATTTCAATGCAGGCATGCAGGTTGGGGAACTTTATAAATTTGCCATTACCACGGATACTGGAAAGATCCTTTACAAAGCTGACCCATTTGCCTTCAGCGCAGAATATCGTCCCGGCACTGCTTCCGTTACTGCCGATATCAGCGGCTTTTCCTGGAATGACAGTGACTGGATCACAAAACGCTCCCAGGCTGATATGACCAAACAGCCTATCAGCATTTACGAAGTACACTTAGGTTCCTGGAAGAAGAAAGACCGTGAAGAAAAAGACGGCTATTATACCTACATTGAAGCTGCTCATGAACTGGCTGCCTATGTAAAAGAAATGGGATACACCCACGTAGAGCTTATGGGCATTGCGGAGCATCCTTATGACGGATCCTGGGGCTATCAGGTAACCGGTTATTTTGCCCCCACTTCCCGCTATGGAAGCCCGAAAGATTTCATGTATTTTGTCAATTACTTACATAAAAATGGCATCGGCGTTATCCTTGACTGGGTTCCAGCCCATTTTCCAAAAGATGCTCATGGACTGGCTGATTTTGACGGACATCCGCTCTTTGAATATGAGGATCCCCGCAAGGGCGAACACCCGGACTGGGGCACTAAAGTCTTTGACTACGGCAAAAATGAAGTAAAAGATTTTCTGATCAGCAATGCCCTTTACTGGGTAGAAGAATACCACGTAGACGGTCTGCGTGTAGATGCGGTAGCTTCCATGCTGTATCTGGACTACGGCCGTGAACCAGGCCAGTGGGTACCAAATAAGGACGGCGGAAACCAGAACTTAGAAGCGATCGAATTCTTCAAGCATTTAAATACGGTTGTCCAGGGACGCAATCACGGTGTTGCCATGATCGCTGAGGAATCCACTGCATGGCCAAAAGTGACGGAACATCCTGAAAATGACGGACTTGGTTTTACCTTCAAATGGAACATGGGATGGATGCATGATTTCCTGGAATATATGAAATTAGACCCATATTTCCGCAAATACAATCACAACCGCATGACCTTCAGCTTAACCTATTTCACCAGTGAGAACTACATCTTAGTGCTCTCACACGATGAAGTTGTTCATCTGAAATGCTCTATGATCAACAAAATGCCGGGGCTTGGAGAGGACAAGTTCTCCAACTTAAAAGCCGGTTATACCTTTATGTTAGGCCATCCGGGAAAGAAACTTTTATTTATGGGACAGGACTTCGGCCAGTGGCACGAATGGGATGAAAAAGTCAGCCTTGACTGGTATTTAGCAGAAGAAGAAAGTCACAAAAAGCTTCAGGAATATGTTCGTGACCTCCTTCATATTTATAAAAAATATCCTTGTCTGTACCGCCTTGACAATGACTGGAACGGTTTCCAGTGGATCAACGCAAATGATGGGGACCGCAGTATTTTCAGCTTTATCCGCAAAGATGAGACCGGCAAAAAGAACCTGCTGTTCGTCGTAAACTTCACTCCTGTGGATCGCCCGGATTACCGCGTAGGCGTGCCGAAACGCTGCAAGCTGTCACTCCTTTTGGATAATGTTCACGGTGCATATAAACCCAGCCAGTGCCCAACTTATACCTCTGTAAAAGGCGAATGTGATGGACAGCCATACTCCATCTCCTATCCTCTTGGAGGCTATGGAACTGCGATCTTCCGGTTCTGATTCCTTGCTATATGTTTGAAGTTTTTTATGATCCGGACTTTTTAATTTTGACAAAAAATAAACGTTAATTTTTTATCAATTTCTGCTGTACTTTTAATCGGTCATGTAGTAAAATAATAGCTGATGCGGCAGTTCACACCGCAGCAGTACCGTATATAATGTGTGGAAGGAGAGTATGATTATGGCAAAAGAAATGATTTTCAGTAGTGCAAAAAAGACCGTCTACCGTGACGGAGATACTGCCATTAAGGAATTCTGTGAAGGATTCCCGAAAGCTGAGGTTTTAAACGAAGCATTATGTAATGCAAGAGTTGAGACCATTGAAGCGCTCAATGTTCCAAAGGTTTTAGGGGTAACAGTAACTGATGGAAAATGGGCTATTATCAAAGAATATGTACCAGGAAAAACCTTAGAACAGCTGATGGATGAAAATCCGGATAAGCTGGAAGAGTACATGTCCCAGATGGTAGACTTACAGCTGTTGATCCACAGCCAGGCTTGCCCTCTGTTAAACAAGCTGAAAGAAAAGACCATCCGCTCCTTAAAATCCGTGGAGCAGCTGGATGAAGGCACTCGTTATGAGCTTTTGACCAGACTGGACGGAATGCCAAAACACACCAAGCTCTGCCACGGCGATTTCAATCCATCCAACGTCATTGTTGGGGACGATGGAAAGCTTTATGTCATTGACTGGGTACATGCTTCCCAGGGTAATGCAAGTGCCGATGTGGCCAGAACCTACCTTCTGCTCAGCTTAAAGGACAAAAAGAAAGCAGAGCTGTACATGGATCTGTTCTGTGAAAAAACAGGTACAGAAAAACGCTATGTACAGGGCTGGCTTCCAATCGTAGCAGCCGCACAGCTGGCTTATAAGCGTCCGGAAGAGAAAGATCTGTTAGAGAGCTGGATCAATGTTTTCGAGTATCAGTAAAATCTATTTACACATGAAAGGAAGGCGTTAAATAACGTTTTTCCCATTTACGGTCACAAAAAGACAGGCCCGATATGAGCCTGTCTTTTTACTATCCATTAGATTTTTATAAAATCTATTTTGTATCTGTAAACTTAAACATTCGCTTTTTTCAAAAGCTGTTTTGCGAAGCGGCAGCCTGTAGGTGTTGCAGCACAGCCACCTAATGCCGTTTCACGAAGCTCAGATGGAAGCTTCTTTCCCACCTGATACATAGTATCAAGCATTTCATCAAAAGGAATGATCTGAGGCACACCGCTTAAAGCCATTTCCGCGGCACACAGGGCGATGGAGACCCCTGCTGCGTTACGGCTCTGACACGGACACTCCACCAATCCACCAAGGGGATCACAGACCAGACCTAAAATCTTCTTACGGCCTACGATCCCTGCTTCTTCATTCTGCCCCGGATCAGGACCTCTTCTTTTTCCGTTAAATGGGGATTTGCTTCTACTGTCACATTCCAGCCATAGGGAGTTATTTCCGAAGGCCGGTCTGACTTTTCAGTCTCTGCATCTGCTCCCTCTTGCGCTGCTTCCTCTTCTGCAGCCCGTTCCGAACGCATTTCCGCTCTGGTTTCCTGACGTTCTTCCTCAAAGATCACCTGAGCCTTAAACAGATCACCGTCAATCGTGATCACAAATTCACCGTTCTGCAGCTGGGTCAGACTTCTTGCAATAGAAAGTCCCAGTCCGCTTCCCTCTGTGGTCCGCGCCACATCTCCCCGGACAAATCGCTCTGTCAGTTCATCCGGACTGATATTTAACGGCTTATCAGAGATATTTTTCATTGTAAAAATAGCCTTCCCATCTACAGCTGCCACATCTACGTATACACGGCTGCCTTCCTGGGCATATTTAAAGGCATTGGTATAAAGATTTTCCAATACTCTCCAAAGCCTGCGGCCATCTGCCTTGATGATGATCATTCCATCTGGGAAATCAGAGATGATCTTCAAATGGCGCAGATCAAAACGTTCCTCAAATTCCCCGTTTGTCTGCTGCACCAGTTCTACCAGGTCAATATCTGTAATTTCCAGTTTCAGATTTCCGGAACTTGCCTTAGACGCTTCTACCAGATCCTCCGTCAATGTTTTTAATCGCTGGGATTTCTGATCCAGAACTTCCAGATAAGAAGCTATCTTCGGATCCTGTATCTTTTGCCTCTTTAACAGATCCACATAGTTAATAATAGATGTGAGAGGTGTTTTAATATCATGGGAAACGTTAGTGATCAGATCCGCCTTCAAACGCTCACTTTTTACCTTTTCCTGGAGCGCAGAATCCAGACCGCTTCCGATGTTATTAATGTGATCCCCCATCACTTTTTCTCTTCCTGTCAGCTTTTTCGTATCCAAGCGATATCCTGTATCTCCTTTTGCAATGCAAGTAATAGCATCATTTAAAAGATCCTTCTGCTCTGCCTTGCGGAACAGTCGGTGATACACCCAGCCATCCAGGCCAAGGAACACAATCGTAGCTACATAGAACAGAATACGGAAAGTAAGCTTTTCATCTTTATAGGCAAACAGGAATAAAATTCCCCACATCATCATGCCATTGGCACCTAAAAATAACAGATAACACAGGCTGGTTCCCGCCACAAAACTGGCTTTTGCAATATAATCTTTCGATGCCTTCACTGCCTTTTTCGCAAGACTCTTTTCCCATAGGGTATTGGCCTTGTAACGTCTTAAAAGGCTGAAACCGCAAAGAATGCTGCATCCATAAAGGATCACATATTTCAGCAGCTTATTCCAGTAAACCAGACGCTCTTCTGAAGCAAAAAGACCAATGACCAGAATCCCCAGTTTCCTGCAAAAATACAGGATACCGGCAGTTGCCACTGCCCACAAAAGGACACAGGGCTCTGTATACATTTCATCAATGGGGAATAAACGGATCTGTCCCCCAAGTTCATCCTCATGACCGGACAGCAGAAATAAAGCTACCAATGTAGTGAAAAATCCGGCAATACCTGCAACTACACTGCCCATTCCTACGATAAAGGCTGAACGGGCGCCTTTGTATTCCCCTGCTTCTTCTGCATATTTATCAGAATATGGGTAATTGGTATCCACAGAAACCACCATATAGTTCTGGTCATTGTCAAAAGGATTCCATGTTTCCAGCAAAGAAGCTGCATTTTCCGGGATCACTGCCAGGTTGCTGTCCATACGGATGGTATTTCCGGGAATAAATAAATATTTTCCGAACCCCCGCAGTTCGTCTAAAGACATTGATGGGACATTGGTATAGACCACTTCTTTTCCATCATCGCCTTTATAAAGAACACGGAAACGGACATTGGTATTATTACTAATGAAATTATAATAAATCGTATAATATTTTCCCAGCCGGTCCAGGATATCCAGTGCCATTTCTTCCTTAGTCATCCTGTTTTCCAGACCATCAACATCTGTCAGCTCCGGATTATCCGTTTTGTATTCTACGGTGACCTCCATATCATCTTCATCCATAGCCATAGGAGATCCCTGAACTGTAAAATCTTCTCCCAGATAATATCCCCGGATCTTGGCATAGCGGATGATCTGATCCAATGTCATATCTTCGTCTACGCCCGGCCCATCTGTAATACGCACGATCACTTTATGCATATCCAGAACACCGTTTGTTTCAAACATGTCCTTATAGCCGATGTAGGTAAAGATGTTGCTGATATCCACTCCCAGCTGAGAGCAGAAAGCATCTGAATCTTCATAAGTTTCATCGTAGATCCAGCGGATGCCTTTCCCGTATCCGCCGTTTAAATACATGGCGCTGATGCCCGCCAGCGTGATAATGAGAAATACCACGTGGAGTACTGTCAAAAGCACCTTCCATTTTCTCAGACCGAACGACGTTTTTTCCATAGGCCACCTACTGTTTCTCGATCTTATAGCCTACGCCCCATACTACCTTCAGATATTTGGGCTCTCTTGGGTTGATCTCGATCTTTTCACGGATATGGCGGATATGGACAGCTACCGTATTATCGGCCCCAATTGCTTCTTCATTCCAGATCTTTTCGTAAATCTCATCAATGGAAAATACCTTTCCTGCGTTCTTTACCAGAAGCAGAAGGATATTATACTCAATAGGTGTCAGTTTAATTGGCTCTCCGTCAACAGTAACCTCTTTGTTATCATCATTGATCTGAAGGCCGCCGCATTTGTACACCTGTCCCTCAACCTGCTGGTTCATATTTCCAAGCTGTGTATAACGGCGCAGCTGGGACTTAACTCTTGCCACCAGTTCCAGTGGGTTAAATGGTTTTGTAATATAATCATCTGCACCAATATTCAACCCTAATATCTTATCTGCATCCTCTGATTTTGCTGAAAGGATGATGATCGGTATACTGCTGGTCTCCCGCACCTTTAAAGTGGTGCGGATCCCATCCAGCCCCGGCATCATTACATCTAAGATCAAAAGATCCGCTGACTGGGTCTCCAGATATTCCAGAGCCTCATAGCCGTCATATGTTTTTATAACCTTAAAGCCTTCTCCTGTAAGATAAATGTCAATGGCTTCTACGATCTGTTTATCATCATCACATACCAGGATCGTCTGCATAAATGTCCCCTCCTTTGTTTAGAAAATACGCCAAGCACAGATAAAGTTGCTTCTCCACCAGGAACTTAAGCCTCTGTGTACGACCTTACCGTTACTGGATGAAGCATCGATAACGGTTCCGCCGCCTGCAGCGATTCCTACATGGCCTCTTACAACTACGATATCGCCCGCCTGGATATCATTGAAATTACTTACCTTTGTATAACGTCCTGCGCTTCTCCAGCCGGAAGATGTCATATAACTCTGGCTTACACCTACCTGCTTTAAGCACCAGTATACGAAACCGGAACAGTCAAAGGAGCTTGGTCCCTTTGCTCCCCATACATATGGGCTTCCCAGTTTGGAAGAAGCTACAGAGATCAATGCAGACACGCCTGCGCCAGATGCCGGTTTTGGAGCCGGTGTACTGGTATTTCCGCCACTGTTTCCCTTATTTGAATTATTGTTTTTATTGCTGCTGTTATTTTTATTGCTCTTGGTCGGTGCCGCAGTGGATGGTGCCGGTTTCTTTACATCATCACTGGTCAGCTTCGCCATTGTCAGAACGCCTACCTTACCATCTGCAGACAGACCGTTTCGTGACTGGAAGTTCTTAACTGCGTCTTCTGTAGCTTCACCGTAGTAACCGGTTACATTAGAAGATGGCAGATAACCATATTTGCTTAACAGCTGCTGTACTCTGGTAACAGAATCGCCCTGTTCACCGATCATCAGACCGTTTGGCTTGGCATCGGGGCTATTCAATACAATACGTGTGGATGGTCCTAAATAACCGTCTACTACCTGGTCATTTCGTGCCTGGAACTGCTTAACCGCGATCACGGTGTCCTGACCGTATGTACCGTCCGGGGTCGTAGTCAGATAACCTAACTCCTTTAAACGCTGCTGACACGCCAGTACCACATCGCTCTTTTCACCGTATGCAAGCATATTTGCCTTAATATCATCACTGTACATCAGGTTATAGGTCTGCTGACCTACTTTTCCGTCTTCTGCCAGCCCATTGACTCCCTGAAGCTTTAAAACTGCTGTTTCTGTGGCATCATCAAAATTGCCGTTTACCTGGTCTGCTGACGCCAGATATCCAAGTTCATACAGTCGCTGCTGTATCTTCTGGATATCATCGCCCTGGGTTCCCTTGGATACTGCATAATGTTTGGCATCATCTGCCATCAGTTCATTCCAGGTAGTATCTCCTACAATACCATCCTGAGGCAGTTCATTCTGTCTCTGGAAGTGCTTTACTGCTGTAAGGGTTGCCTGGCCAAAATAATCTGTAGGCTCATCGTTATCCATAAAGCCCAGATCCATCAGACGCTGCTGCAGCTTCTTTACAATCTCATGGCGAACACCTTCCCTTAAGTACTGTGGTGCTGATTCTGCATCCTCCGGAAGCTCTACATCCGTCAGTCCAGGAAGGATCTGTCCATCCATTCCTAAGGGTGCTATGGTCTCATCGGTTCCGTTTGAGAACGCCTGTCCATCTGCGGCATCTGCTGCTGCCGGTTCTGCGGCCTCATTTTGAACAGCAGCCCCAGTGCCGCTCAAAGAGCAGCCCCCCAGTGCCAAAGCTGCCGCCAAAGCACTGGATACGCAGGCATATCTTAAATAACATGTATATTTCTGGTTCATCAAATGTATCCTCACTTGTTGTCCTTCGTTGCTTGGTCCACTCAGGACCCTCGCGCTTCGCGCTCTACTACCTGCTAGCGCAGGCGGGTCCTTCGTTGCTTGGTTCCACTCAGGACCCCGCGCTTCGCGCTCTACTGCCTGCTGACGCAGGCGGGTCCTTCGTTGGTGAGTGCCGAAAAACAAATGCCGCTTTTAGCGGCGCTTGTTTTTCTTGCGCACTCACCACATTATAACACATCTCCTTTCTTTTTTCGATATTTTTCATGGTCTTAAGGAAATCGCAAGTTCCTGTACGGTAATTATCTCAAAAAAGGACAAACCAGATACTGTCATCTCAGTGACAGTGTCTGGCTTGTCCCTCTTTTTTAAACTTTTTTTCTTAACTTCTCTTTTCCCTGTGAAAAAGCTTCTTCGCACCACGTCCAAAGCGTTTCCGCTTAAAAAATGGTACTTTCGCTGCAGCCGCTTCTTCCTGTCCGCTTTTCTGAAAAGAGCGGATCGTTTCATCCAGCATGCGGAACCGTTCCTCTTCTTTCTGATTGGAATCCTTTAAAAGCAGCTCCAGTTCGCCTGCCAGCCGCTCTTTTACAAGACAGCTGATATCCTGGCTCAGCTTCTCGTTATTCACTTCCAGGGCGCGTCCGATGATCAAGTTCATCATCTGCTGAAACTGGGCCATTTTTTCCTCTGCGCTGGCAGAAAGAGGCATGCCTTCTCCTGCTGCAACCATGGCTGTGCTTTCCTCTTCCTTAAGTTCTTTTAAAGCTGCATCCATATCCTGCTCCAAAAGTTCGTCAGTCAGCTCTCCTTCCAGCTTTCCGTCCTTTTTCATCTGCTCCAAAGCATGCTTGATCGCCTTTAACTGAAACCCTTTTCCCTTCAGATTCTTAACTTGCTTAAATAACCGGATATGAAAATCTGTATAATATCTGTGCCCCATTTCATTCCGCGGGATCGTAAGTTCCAGTTCTTCCTCCCAGTACCTTAATACATGGGCTTCCACATCCACTTTTCTGGACGCATCTGATATAAGATAATGTACTTCATCCATAGCCATTCTCTCCTTCACATCACGTATCATTCTGATTAACTGCGACCCTTTTGCCGCTGTTTATTATCAATGTATGCGTTGAGAATGGCTATTATGCCTATTCTTTCTATTATCCTTCCTGATTTCCTCCCTGAGGCCGAACCGCATTTACAAACTTGGTGTACTCCGGCTTCCAGATCAGGTTTACAGTTCCAATAGGGCCGTTTCGCTGTTTTGCAATGATTACTTCCGCCTCATTTGGATGTTCCGTGTCTTTATTATAGTAATCATCACGATACAGGAACATAACAACGTCCGCATCCTGCTCAATCGCTCCGGACTCTCGAAGGTCAGAAAGCATAGGACGATGGTCTGTACGTGTCTCGCAGGCACGGGACAGCTGGGACAGTGCAATGACAGGAGCATGAAGCTCTCTGGCTAACGCCTTTAAAGAACGGGAAATATCGGAAATTTCCTGCTGGCGGTTGTCATTTCCACCTTTGCGGCTTCCGCTCATCAGCTGTAAGTAGTCGATGATAACGATGCTCAAACCATATTCCAGCTTCATTTTTCTGCACTTAGAACGCAGCTCAGAAATAGAAATACCCGGTGTATCATCAATGATCAGTTTAGAATTACCGATAATACCGATTCCTTCTACAACCGCATCCCAGTCAGAATCTGTCAGAGTACCTGTACGCAGTTTCTGGGAATCTACATTAGACTCCATGGAAAGCATACGGTTTACTAGCTGTTCCTTTGACATTTCCAGGCTGAATACCATACAAGGCAGATTTTTCCGCACAGAAACATAGTCAACTACGTTTAAAACAAAGGCCGTCTTACCCATAGAAGGACGGGCTGCGATCAGGATAAAATCAGATGGCTGGAAACCGGATAATTTATAATCCAGATCAATAAATCCGGATGGAATACCGGTAACCGTTCCCTGGTTTTTATATGCATCCTCGATCTTTTCCAGAACATTGATGGCAACCTGTTTGATGGGCACAAATTCCTGTCCGCCTTTATTCTGCAGCAGGTCAAAAATAGATTTTTCTGTGTCCGCCAGGATATTTTCCAGAGGTTCTTTTCCTGCATAACAGGTATTGGCAATCTCTTCTGTAGTCTTTATAAGCCGACGCAGAACTGCTTTCTCACTGACAATGGCAGCATAGGACTTTACATTGGCCGATGTTGGCACAATGGTAATAATATCCCGGACAAAATCCAGACTGCTGACTTCCGGCGGAACATCCTTTTCCTTTAATCGATCCTGAAGAGTAACCAGATCCACCGGTTTTCCTTCATTGAACAATTCCACCATGGCATCAAACATGATCCCGTACTGCTGCTGATAAAAATCGCTGCCCGTGATGATCTCCGATGCAGCGATTACCGCTTCCCTGTCCATTAACATAGAACCTATAACAGACTGTTCCGCCTCTATACTGTGAGGAAGCACCCGCTTAATAAGGGTCTCTTCCATAAATTATCTCCTCGTTTCTAAGCGACCGTTGCAAACGATCTCTCCTTGCCTTTATGCTTCTACTACCTTAACTGCCAGTTTTGCAGTTACTTCTTTGTGAAGCTTTACAGATACTTCAAAGCTTCCGATTGCTTTGATCGGGGTGCTTAATACGATCTTTTTCTTATCGATCTCCAGACCCAGCTGATCTTTTGCTGCCTTTTCGATTTCCTTAGAAGAAACAGCGCCAAATGCTCTTCCGCCTTCACCTGCTTTAATAGAAACAGTAACAGATGCATTGTTCAGCTTCTCTGCCAGTTCCTTAGCTGCTGCCAGCTGCTCAGCTGCGATCTTTGCATCATTTGCTTTCTGAAGCTTTAAATCATTTAAATTCTTGGAAGTTGCTTCCACACCCAGTTTCTTTGGAAGGATAAAGTTACGTGCGTAACCATCATTTACCTTTACAACCTGTCCTTTTTTTCCTAAAGCCTTTACATCTTCTAATAATACGATTTCCATTTTACAAAACTTCCTTTCTATGTCATCTATGTCTATATCTTATATCTCCAAATTATCTCTAAATATCTCTGTTAAGGTCCGCGACTATCCTGGGAACTGCCATTAAGACACATCGCCTTCGTCCAGCATCTGACGGATGACCGCCTTTAAGCGCTCCTTGGCCTCTTCCACGGTAACTCCCTGCATCTGGGCACCTGCAATGGTTCTGTGGCCGCCGCCGCCCAGTTTTTCCATCATGACCTGAACGTTGACTTCATCAATGGATCTGGCGCTGAAATAAATGGTATTGTTATAATCTGTAAGTACCACAGATGCCTTGATCCCCTTGATCTCAAGAAGCTCATTTGCTGCCTGAGCACCGATGATCGTCGGGCTTTCCAGTCCTTCTGCCGGGCAGATACTGATAGCAAATGCGTCCATATAAACCTCTGCCGCCCTTACTGCCTCTGCCTTTGCCTGATAATCTACCATATTTTCACGGAACAATTTCCGGACTCTTGTCACATCCGCACCGCTTCTTCTGAGGAATGCTGCAGCCTCAAAAGTACGTACACCGGTCTGATTGGTAAAATTCTGGGTATCGATCACAATTCCTGCATACATAGCATCCGCTTCGCAGGGCCGTACTTTAATACCGTCTGCAATATACTGGAGTACCTCTGCAACCATTTCACAGGCTGAAGAAGCATATGGCTCCACATAAGAAAGCACTGCATTATCGATCACTTCACTGCTGGTACGATGATGATCCAGAACTACAATGGTACGGATCAATCGCAGCAGATTTGGCTCATCTGTAATACTTGGTCTGTTTACATCCACAACTACCAGCATGGTTCCTGCATCCACCAGTTCCGCTGCTTTTGAGCCCTTTAAGAACATATCATCCGGGTACTCCGGATTATTCTGGAAACGCTCCATCATAGGACGTACAGAAGAAGTCACATCATTAAGTACGATATTGGCCTTTTTATTCATGGACATGGCAATACGGTAAATACCAACTGCAGCACCGAAAGCATCAATATCTGCCAGACGGTGTCCCATGATCAGCAGTCGGTCCTTATTGTCCATCAGTTCCTTTAAAGCATGGGCTTTTACACGAGCCTTTACGCGAGTGGTCTTTTCCATCTGCTGGGCTTTTCCGCCGTAATAAAGGATCTTATCCGAATCCTTCACAACTGCCTGATCACCGCCCCGGCCTAATGCCATATCAATAGAGGTTCTTGCATATTCATAATTCTGCGCATAGCTTTCACCGTTCATACCGATACCAATACTTAAAGTAACTGCCATATCATTACCGATATTTACGGTTTTTACATCTTCCAGAATAGAAAAACGTTCTTCCTGCATCCTGGCAATGTACTGCTGCTTGATAACAAAGAAATATTTATCCTTCTCAAGGCTTTTTACAATACCATTCATAGAAGAAATGTATTTGCTGATCTTTCGGTCGATCAAAGCAGTCAGAAGGGAACGGCGCACCTCTTCCACACTTTCCAGTGCCTCATCATAATTATCAAGATAAATCAGGCCTGCAACCAGCTTCTGGTCATTGATCTGCTGCTTATAAAGAAGCATCTGGGTCTCATCGATCAGATAAATAGCTGTCACCAGAGAATTTCCTTCATCCAGTCCGCACTGCGCCGCTGCTGCCTGCGCTTCTTCTGTATGGATCTCTTTCAGGTCCACACGGTATTTCTTATCCTTAAATGCACTGTGTATGCTTACTGTTTCGCCGCCTGTAGCAAGCATTTCCTTTGTAATATCAGGAAACATCTGGGTAATGTTTTTGATAGCAGCTTTATCATCCCCAAGGATGGCTTCCATCTCCTGGTTCATCCACAAAATACGGCCTGCTATATCCGCCACACAGTATGGCACCAGCATCTCTTCCAGAAACTTGCTCTTACTCTGGTCATAGGCCTGAGAGAACGCAATAAGTCCTGTAAGAATGCCTTTCCTTCTGGAAAAATAAAGCCATAACGCTATTCCAATATAGATAAGAGTAAAAAATGAAACTATAATGCCTGCTTTTAATGAAACTGCCCCCACAGCAGCTGTCAGCAGGACCATCAGGACCGATAAAAAGATGGGCCACTGAAGATAAATGCGGAAGCTCCCCCGCACCTTCCTTTTCTCATCCATAGTCTTCCTCCAATCGTATCCAAAAATGAATGGAATACGCCTATCTTATGAATTATACCATATGCAAGGTCATTCGTCCATGATAAACATTATCAGTCCACGACAAACGCATGAATAATTATCCATTGCCAATTCTGTTTTTTACGATTCTTTAAGCTTCTAAAAGTTCTTCCAGATATTGAAGTGGGCGCAAGCTGATCACAAACCTTTTCTTTCTCATTGACAACTTATGTCTTGTCATCTGTGCCGGTTTCAAAATACTCAGGCTCCATTTTCTTATAATATTTAAATTTTGTGCTGCCATTTTATCTATCGTTGTATTTGCATCCTCTCGAAAGGTTACATCCAGATGCCAGTGCATACTTTCTATACTCCAATGTCCTCTGACTGCTCGGCTGATCTGCCTGATATCTGACTTCAAACTACTGATAAAATACCGATATTCTATCGTTCTTTTTCCATCACAATACTGTTCAGACCTTTCCAATTTTTCTTCTGACTTATCCATTTAATGTCTTCCGTCTGATAATACTCTCGGATTTCAATCTGACCGTGTGCTTTTTCTCGCGTCTTTTTGTAATTTCCACGTTCTCGAATTTCTTTTTGAAACTCTTCGTCTGAAAAGTATTCCTGTACATCTTCATACAGACTTGTTTGATTTCGTTTCAATGCTAATACATAATCTGCCCGTTTTTTCCTTATTTTCTCCGCTATTGCTGTCTGTGTCCCCATGGCATCAATCGTTATGATCTGCCCTTTTATCTGGATTTTATCCAACAATTCAGGGATTGCTGTGATCTCATTGCTTTTTTCTTCAACTGCTTTTTGACCCAGGCAAAAACCATCTTCTTTACTCCATGCTGATACAATGTATCCCGTCTTTCCATCTCCCTTTTATTGGAACGCATGGTTTTCCCATCAATACAGATAATTTTTTTCAGCAGTTCTCCTTCATTCTGATTTAAACGCTCCTGCCATTTTCCATACAGCTGCTGCAGGATTTCTGGTGATATCATCCCCATTACGCGTCTGATTGTATCATGAGATGGTATTCCGTTTTTTAACTCAATATATTTGCGAAGATAATCCTGATAATTTTCCGCAAACAATGCCATTTCTACCCAGTCATCCGCATTTGCTAATGTTGCAAATAATACAATAACAAGAATGTCCTTTAATGTATGGCGAACTTTTCTTTGCTGGCGACCATCTTCAATGTATTCCATCCAATCTAATAATTCCTGCATATATCAACGCCCCTTTTCTTTTAATTTTATCAGAAAAAGGGCGTATTCACAATTTATTTACTCATGCGTTTGTCGTGCCTTGGTTCCTCAGGGTCCCATACATAAAGGAAAAAGAAAAGGGCTATCAGGAAAATGTATAATTCCTGGTAGTCCTTAATTTTAAAGGTATTTATTGAATTCTAATTTTTCTTTATGAAACAACCCTGCCTTGTTCCTTTCGGTCATAATCGAGTCAACAATAATAACTATCTATTCTGTTTTTCGTTCAAAAACATACTCCGACTGGAATGACAGATCATCTCTGAACCTATATCCCAACCTGTCAAATTTCTTTATCTGTACAGGATCTTCCACCAAATTCTCCGCCATATACCGAACCATTTCCCTACGTGCCATTTTTGCGTAAGTGCCTTTTGTTACCAATTTTCATTTCCAGATCGCCTTTAACTCCTGACTCTATAATCCTCGTATAATATTCAAATAGTCCTGCCGTTGATCTACTACTGCGTAAACCATAACTTCTTTTTTCACTTCATTGATTTTATAAAAAACTAAATCTTTTTCTATAATAAGAACCTTGTATCCTTGTCGTTTAAGAACTGGATATCTTGGATCTGTTCCAATATACGGATCATCACCAAGTTCAAGTATTCTTTTTTCCATGTAACTTAGTTTTTCAAGAGCCACTTCTTTGCCAAAATTCTGGGCAATATATAAAATAATCTTTCTAATACCAGCATCTGCTGTGTCTGTCCGCAGTACATGATATTTCATGATCAGCCCTCCTGAAGCATTTTTCGTAAATCATCAAATGTTTCCGTTACAGAAGCGATCCGGCCATTTTTTACATCATCTTCTGCTTCAGCCAATATTTCAAGTAATTCAATACGCGCCTTCATATTCTTGTACTCTTCATATGAAAGCGTTACGGTATCTCCTCTGCCATTAACTGTAATAATGACCGCCTCCTTGTTTTCCTTACACTGCCTTGAAATATCACTGTAATGATTTCTCAGATCAGCAGATGGTCTGATGGATTCCTGTAATGCCAGCATTTAATCACCTCCGCAAATATTATATGCAAATTATATCATAATATAGCTATATCTTCAATATGTGAAACTATCTGTATTAACATTCATCCTTTTTCTTTTACATATGCAACAATAGATGTCACTAACTAATCTGCCTTAGTAACATCCTGCATTTTTTTCACAAACAAAGGTTCCTGATATCCACTTTCTAGCATTACCTCACACCCCCTCTTTTTACTTAATCTTCAGATGGAATTACCTGAACAACATCGTAAAACTGAAATTCATTTTACCGCTTTCACTTCCACTCACCTGCCAGCGCAGTTGATGTAGTTCCAACCACCATAGCTGCTGCCAGCGCAAGCACTGCAGCCTGCTTAAAAAATACTTTTCTCATACGTTTTTCTCTCTGTATCCCGTTTTCTTTACCACTGCTGGATATCAAACATATTTCCCCATGGACCAACATATTTAGCCTGGACCACGCCGCCAGAAACCAAATTCAGATCCGTAGTCCATCTGCCTTTTTCATTAACATAGTAGCCGTCCGGAGTAGTGGTATTCACTAAAATATAACCATCTGCGTCAAAATAGTAACAATGAGCCATATTTTCCCCATCATTGATCCACTGCCAGCCCTTTGAATACCACTGACTGTTATCCTGAAATTCAATCTACCCCTGATTCTCACAGGAATTCCACTTTTAGCACTGTATATTTATAAATAGTTCCCCTCCCACATTTATCAGCGATACAGGTATAATTCTCTCATGCTAAAGCCGATGATCATCAGATCCAATATTACTTCTGTTGCTGCATGACAATAGGGTGGTTATTTTTTTAAGCAAAAAAATCCCGGCTGTGGGATTTTTCTCCAAAAGCCGGGATCCTGTTAATTTTTAAAATCTTTTCTCTTAATCTTCTTTTGTCTTCTTTCCAAAGAAACCTGCTGCGCCTAACACAAGAGCAGATACAAACAGCACGATCTCTCTTCCTGCGCTCTGACCGGTCTTTGGAAGAGCTGCTAACGGAACTTCATCTTCCGGGATAGAAACCGGTTCCTGTGGAAGAGCTTCTGTTGGCAGTTCAGCTAACGGAACTGTTTCCTCCTGAATGGTCACTCCAGGACCTCCATTGCTTGTCACAATAGAACCATGGCCTCCACTGCTGCTTCCGCCACCAGAGCCGCCGCCCCTGTTAGAAGTAGAATTGCTGTTATAATATACATTGAAGACCAGATCACCATTTAAGCTGCCAGCTGACTGTCCGCCTTCGTAACGGATCCAGGTATATCCGTCAATCGCTTTGTTAAGCAAAGCATTTACATCATAGCTGCTACCCTCCTCCATGTAATCAGAGTTGTAGGAAGCAGTAATGCTTGCACCTGTTCGCTCATTAATGTAATTGATCACGATATTATACTGGGTTGGAAGTACCCATTTTGCGTAGATGGTCTTTTCTTCCTGTCCTTTAGATACATCATTAATATCCTCAGATACCTTAGAATCAGCTGTAAAACGTATATTTAACAGCTTATTTAATTCTGCCCAGTTGCCGCTTTTTGCATAATCTACTGCTGCACTTTCGTCATCAGCTACATACCAGCCTGCAAATTTGTATCCGTCTCTTACAGCTATCGGGAGTTTGCCTTCAGTTAAGTTCATGCTGTTTCCGAAAATGGTGTAGTCTGCTGCATAGCGGTCGGAAGTTTCTTCCGGATTTCCTGTATTTCCTACTGCACTGCCATCACCACGGGTATTGACTAATGCCATATTTCCCTGTACAGCAGTACCGAAAGCATTGATCTTGCCTTCTGTTGCGTCATAATGAAGAACAGATACAGGAGCCCATACATATGCATTACCGCCAGTGCCGTTTAAGTCTTCTGCTGCGGTGTTGTAGCGGAAGGAATATGCATACTTATCACCGGTGTTCGGATCATAGTATACAAAATCATTCACATCAGATGCTGCTTCTTTGTTTGCAGACTGATGAAGGTCGAAACGAGTCAATGCGGTGTGTGAGGTATTGATCGGAGCTGCATAGTTTTCTCCGCTTCCCAGTTCTTCAGAACCGATCATTGGGTTAAGTTTATCAAACGGCATACCCTTTAAGTTATCACCATAACGCATATTCGCTGTAGTTGCCTGGAAGGAACCGCCTAATACATAATCACGGCCAAAATACTTATCAGACCTAGAATTTCTTGTTTTATCTGCAAATTGATTTCCGGTTTCTGCTGCTGTATCATACTCTCCAGACTGAACAGCAATTACATTATTTCCATACTGCTTAACCGCATTTTTAGTAGGGCTGGCAATTGTAATGGCGCTTGGATTATCCTTTAATTCTAAGACGCTATTGGTAATCGATAAATTTCCTTTTGCCAGATAAATACCTGACATATATTTAGATGAAGAACGTAATACACCATTATTATTTGCTATTACCTTTGAATCAGAGATTTCTGATTCATACTCGATCCATACACCGCCATATGGGTTATTGTTTGCTTCGATCACAGAGTCATTAGTCATTTCCAGACCACCCATCTGCATGATACCACAGGAGTCCTCACTGTCATTAGCGGTAAATGTAGTTTTATCTATAACTGTTTTTGAACTTGCAAATCCTGCATTTGTATTATGGTTTCCATCCATATGGATCTCAGAATCTGCAAACCGATACTTACGTCCTAGAGCCGTATCTTTGCCTATCTTACTAGGCTTTCCATAATTGTAGCCATTATAACCATTGTTGCTGATCGATAAAACAGATCCATTTACTACTTCTAAAATATTTCCATCTGCAGAATATGACTCATCCTTGTATCCATCACTGGTATTAGCCTCAAGATTGACTGTGGCATTATCAAATACCACTGGATCCATATGTTCATTAAAATATTCCTTGGATGTGTCAATATTATGGCGGTAAATACCATGCTGCTGGTTCTTATTAGATTTAAGCTCTGCATCATGTACTTCAAGACGTCTCTGTCCCTTTGCTCCTCTTACCAGAACAACGCCTGAACCTGTGAAACCACAGCCCTGACCTTTAGTTACAGCCTGACCATCATCATAACCTCCGCCAGAATAAGAATTGGGAACAATGGTCACAGACTCTTCAACATCAAAAGTCCCACCACCGATCAGATTAAATTCTGCATCGCTACTATCATACCCTACATGTCCTACACGAAGACCATTGTTATAATCTTTAATTGTGATCGTATTTCCGTTTGTATTAAAAGTTGTTTTTCCACTCTCTACAAACACAGCCGCAGCTGTATTATGTGTTTCCTTTGCCTGCCCTTCAAATGTAACATCACCTTCTAACACCACCTCAGCATCTTCCCTGGTGATGATCTGTGCCCGTATATAATCACCGCCCTTTAACAGAACAGTCATTCCGGAAGCATCAATGATGACCTTTTTATGGTTATTTTCGCCATTGGAATAATCACCAGCCTGAACTTCCAGAACCTTATTTTCAGAAGCTGCTGCTGCCTTAACAGCATCGTTGATCTGATCCTGAGTCATATCCGGGCTGACCACAGCATCTGCTGCCTTCACCACTTTCTTTGTAAATGCCACAGCATACTCTGAAAAATGCTCTGCCTCAAAGGAAACCTCTGAACCGGTCTCACCGGCTACATCTTCTGCTGCTACCTGGGTGAGTTTGTCTTCTGTATCATCTACATGAAGGACGGAAACCTTATCTGCCTGGGCGATCTTTTCTTCGATCTCAGTTCCTGTAAAGGTTACAAGAACTGTTCCATCTGCCCATGCGCTGTATACAGTATCCGCATCTGCCAGAGTGATGTCATAGACCACTACATCCTGGATCTGGTTTTCCTGTGGATCTAACTGTGCTACCTTACCAGCTTCGATGTCTTCTACCACTTTATCTTTAGACTGCTCTGTTACTTCTTCTACATGAAGCTTCGCATCAGCAGAAATACCGCTTTCCCTGGTATTCCATTTTGCAGTAACAGTGACACCATTGATTTCAGTACTATCTTCTGCTTCATATACGGATAGATCCTCATTATCCATTTCAACAATGATCTCTGCATCAGCTTCTACGTTTTCGATCTGGTAAGTCTGGAACTTCTCACCATCATTCTTTCCTGCATTTTTCTTCTGTGCATTGGAAGCAGATGCTGTATCTATATCTTCTACTGCAGAAATCTCAGCACTTTCACAGGAAACATTTTTGATCACATAGCCTTCCTGCGCTTCTACAGTAAACACAGCATTTTTGCCGGCTGTCACAGATGATGGGCCTTCTACTTTTGCTCCTTCATCCGGGTCAACGGAATAAGTCAGCTTGTATGTACCCTTCTTCGCCTCAGAGTTCTCTTTTACTGTACTCTTGCCGCCTGCAGAACCATTTGCTTCTTCAGTACCAGACTGTTCGCTGCCTTCATTCCCGGATCCGTTTTCATCTTTATTTTCTTCAGATTTATTTTCCCCGGATCCATTTTCCCCAGAGCTGTTTTCGCTGCTGTCTTCACCAGCGTTTTCTCCCTTTTCAGACTCTCCCTGATCAGAGCTTTCTCCCTTTTCGCCGGAATTTTCATTTCCAGAATTTTCCTCTCCGGAATTTTCTTCTCCTCCATTTTCGCCTTCAGAGTCGTTCCCGCCTCCATTTTCTTCTTCGGATCCGCCCTCTTCAGGATCATTGCCGGAATCTTCTCCTGCGTCTTCTTCCCCAGAACCGCCGTTTTCTTCCTCACCACCAGATTCCTGTTCTTCCTCACTTCCGTTTTCCTGGGACTCTGCCTCTGCTGCATATACCATATTTACACAGGAACCAATATTGGAAAATGCCAGTGATAATGCTGTCAGCATAGCAAGATAACGTGAACGCTTTTTAAATTCATTCCTTTTTACCATACACTCTTCCTCCTCATCTATCTCCCTCCAGTAAATACAACATGATAACTGCTCATGATCTTCACTGTCATATATGATGATACCAGGGTTAAAAGTTTAAAAACATGAGTAAGAAGCCATTTTTTGAAGAAAAATGAGCGAATTACGAATGTTTTTAGAATTGCGAGAGTGCAAAGCACGTAGCAATTCGGTATCAGAGGGGGCAAAATACCTTTTGACCACTACATCATATGATTTTTTCTGATGGATTAATCATACGACAGCAGGCATTTCATAAACCATTTCACAAATACTGAAAAATTTAATAATTTCAACATTTTTTATATTTGTAACCGTAATGTAACCATTTTTTATAACTTATAACTGACTGTCTCCTTTGGCACGGCTTCCCCTCTCTGTCTTTTTCCTTCTTTCTTTCGCTTTTAACAGCTCCTCCGGCAGATCCAGCCATTCTTTTAATGAGATACTTTCCGTCTGTACCTCTGCTTTTCCCTGGCATGCCTTGCGAAATGCCGCAATGATCCTGTTTTCTACGGAAACTGCCTTTTCCGACTTCAGGTCATTTACCAGGATCAATATCTGTTCCCGGTTGTATCTGGTATAAATATCACTTCTCCGTAACGACATGCATACGCATTGATCCAGCTTGTCCATATATTCCTGCTGTCTTTCTTCTTCTGCCACAGCAATTCCCTGACGGTCTCTTATGGTGCATACCATCAATATCCCCTGGTGTCTTCTTCGTTCTGCTGCCCTTGCTTCCATACGATAACAATCAATAAAACCAGGATAACTGCAGCAATATGCCCCAGGGATCCATTCCTTTTCACATAACCACTCTTTTATGTTTTCCAGATTTTTCGGCTGCTTCTCCATATACTGGCGCAAGGACTTAAACCGTTCCCACATCTGCTCCGAAACCGCCATTCCCTGCTCCGCAAAAATGGCTTTTACCCCATCTTTATAGGCTTCTACTGCTTCTTTATACTTCTGCATTCCCATAAAGCCGTCCATTTTCAGCTTTGCCCATTCTTCTGTAGGATATAAACGCATGGCATCCTTCGTTACCTGGACCAGGCTTTTATAATCTTCCTGCTGCTTTAAAATCAGGCACAATGCCTGTACGCATTTAAAATAAATCTCCTGAAAATGGCCTCTTAAATTCTCCACCCATACTTCACCGGAAAGTGCAGTCAAAAACTCCCCTCCATAAAGTCTGCACGCTTTTTCCAATAATTCTCTCCGGGCTGATACATCCTTTTCGCTCTGGCTCTGTTCCCACAGCTGCTCTAAAAGAACCGCATCCATCTGAAAATCCCCCATGCCTTCAGATTCTGTGAGATAGTAAATATTTTTATCCACCATCACATATGTATGTTCCGGAAGTTCTGACTGCATCAGAAGCTTTCTCAGCCTGCTGGCATTAATACGCAGTGCATTGGCTGCATCTGTTGTCTTCCTGTCATACAGCGCATCCTGCAGTGCTGTTCTTGTAATGCCTTTTGTTCCTGCATAAGCTAAAAGAAGAAATAGCTGGCAGGCTTTCCCTGTTATAGATGTATGCAGCGAAATTGTCCGTCCCCCCAATGTCAGCCGCACTGTCCCCAATGTCTGAATGTATAATGTACGTTTTTGCTCACCCTTGTCTGTTTTTTCCATGTACATAATATGCCTCTTTCCAGCGAAATATGAACGTCTTGATGTGATTTTGGTTTTGATTTTTTTATTTTAGCATATTTCCAATTTATGGGAATTTATTTTCTTTATATTTTTCGGAAATTTTTTGAAATTTTTTGGTTGAATGAAAAGTTAAATTCCACATGTAAAAGTAAATTCCATACTGAAGACTAAATTCGATACAAAAAGGGTTTGACAGTTGTTGTCAGACCCTTTATTGTGGAATTAAGTTATTCTGTAACTCTATTTTTGAAAAAAAGAGCATGCGGCCGCCAGCAACTGGAATCGGATCCTGTAAGACTAAATTCCACCTGCCTGAGGGGGCTGACGCTGGCTCATATCCGCAGATTGATCTATTTTTGAACCTGAGTTACAGGGTAATTAAAGTGTTGACATCAGGAACCCATATCCATGCGTGGAACAGGCTTGGAAACAGGCCATGCCCCCTGCCGTGAGGCAGGGAACAAAGCCTGTTGGCACGATGTGCCAGCCTGGCATGGATATCCCTAATGTAAACACATGAAATACCAGCTTTTCAGGTTCGTGCAACACACATTAAAGCTTGTTTTTACCATTGAGAAGTGCGGGCGAAAGGATGACTTCGTCCGCAGGTATTTCATATAAACCAAAGAAATCCAGCAAAGCTTTAGGAAGCATAAGCCTGGCTAAAGAAAAAGGAGTCAGCCCATTAAGGCTCTGCCTGCAGGCGCTGTTGATATGGCTCATCATAAGGACCACATCATCCTGAGTAAGATGATCAAAGGTAGTAACTGTCTGAGGACAGATCTTACGAATGTATTCATGGTTCCTTTCACAATGAGGCTTCTGCCAGGAAGCCAAGGGGTCGCAGTAAAAGAGGCGGGTACGCAGGGAGTTTTCAATGCTGCATTCCAGAGCATCCGGGTGGCGGAACTCCATACCGCGGTCGGTAAGGACCAAAGGCATGATTTTTGAAAAAAGAGAGGTGGATACCGCACGGTTGATCCGGTCGAAAACCGCTTCTACCTGAGAAGAGTCTTTGGAGTCCAATAAATAAGCCATCATGAAAGCGGAGGAACAGAAGTGCAGGGTAAGGAGGACTTTTTTACTGCCGGAAGGCCCTACAACGGTATCCATCTCAGTGATGGGGGTATCAGGAGACTCATCAAGAAAAGCAAGAAAGTCTTTGTAAGTGCGGCCCTCAAAGATACCGCTGTCATCAATGATAAGGGAGTGAGCTTTTCTGGGCTTATATTTAACCTTTTTAGGAAGATCCAGGTTTTTGACCGAAAGGACGCAGGAAGAGATATAGTTGTAGAGAGTTTTTTCGCAGACAGGGATCTCAGGATGATTTTTCAGGATCATGTAAGGGGAATGGCCGCTGCGGATAAGAGGGGACACAAGGGAATCGAGAGCAGCCAGGTCAATTTCGGACATATTGATCCCTGTGCGGGCCTGGGTAAGAGTGGTACGGTATTCGCGGTGGGAAGGGACAGCCCGGTAGTAAAACTTATCCAAACGGCAATGACCTCTGGCAGGACAGGCATTGCAGACATAAGGTGCTTTGTCTGTTTTAGGACAGTGATAATCAAAAGGGGTATAATCGCTGCAAAAAGAGTGGCATTTTGGACAGCGTTTACAAAGTCGGCTGCAAAACAACTCCGTGTGGCAAACGGAAGTACGTTTGCAATCTTTAGCAAGAGCACACCGAAAAGGAGTTTCGTTGAATTTATTATGTTCCTGAAAGATCCGATGTTTTTTGATCTCTTTTGCGATTGTGGAAGGATCTTTGCCAAGACTAAGTGCGATCCTGCGTAAAGAGAGGGACTGTTCGAGACTTTTTTCAATAAAGATCCTGCTGCCCTGATCTAAATGTTTCTGGTAAGTTAGTTTTGTAGTTTCCATATATACCTCATTTCTACTGCGGATAGGAGGTATAATAAGCATACCTTTTTAAGGTCCTGAGTGTAAGACTAAATTCCATATAAAATGTGGGACATGTGGAATTTACTTTTTCATTTAAAGTTTGAAATTTTTTCTTCATAAAACTATTGATTTTTCCGTTTTCTTATGGTATCATCATTACTGCTTGAAAAAGCCATGGGCGAATTCCCGAGTGGCCAAAGGGGACAGACTGTAAATCTGCTGGCACTGCCTTCGGTGGTTCGAATCCACCTTCGCCCATTTACATATCTGCCAAGAACAACAGTGCTTGCACGTATGTGTTCTGTTTTCAGCAATAGATATGTATAAAAAAGAATATGCCGTAGTGGCGGAACTGGCAGACGCCCGGGACTTAAAATCCCGTGGGTAGTGATACCCGTACCGGTTCGATTCCGGTCTACGGCAGCTTTTGGAACAGGACTTGATGGTCCTGTTCTTTTTTATGAAATAATATGATACCAGGGTCAAAAGGTCGGAAATCCGATGCAAGCTTGCTTGCAAGAGGATTTTTGACCTTGGGATCCGCCAAAAACATGAATAAGCAGCCATTTTTCATAGAAAAATGAGCGGATTATGAATGTTTTTAGGATTGTGAGAGCACGCAGTGCGAAACAATCCGGTATCATAGGGGGCAAAAGACCTTTTGACCCCAACATCATAATATTTTGTTACAGCAAAAAAAGAGCAAAACGCGGAAGGTCCTTTCCGCATTTTGCCCCACTATTCCTGCATTTTTATACCTGCGCATCCTTCATAAGCTGCGCTTTTTCTTCCATCTCTTCTTCCCCATCTGCTACAAACCGAGATTTCAGGACCGGATAAAAGTCTTCCGGATGAGAAGCAAATACTGCACCGCTGTAAGCAGGCATCCTCACTTTCAATATACCATCTTTCACATGATAGAATAAAATTCCCGCATTATAGCCGTCTTCTGTTGTCAGGATCGGCCGTCCTAAAATGTCCTCATCGGTCACTCCCAGCTGCCATACCGGTATCTCCATGGTTGAAGGCTGGGGCAGATTAGAAATAACTATCACTGTCTGATATTTTCCCCACATACGGCCATAGGCGATCTGCTGGTTAGCAGAAAACAATGGCTTCACAGCGCCTTTTCGCAGCGCAGGAAGGCGTTTATGGATACCCGCCATATATCGGTGAAATTCCATCAGCTCCAGGTCTTCTCTTCCCCAAGGATAGGTTCGTCTGCTGTCAGGATCTGTCCAGCCGCACACACCGGCTTCATCGCCATAATAGAGTGTAGGCGCACCCGGCCAGGTCATCTGGATCACAACGGCTTCCCGCATAACACATTTCTTCACATTTTCACTGGCCCGCTCCGGTCCCATATTTCCAATACGGCCTACTACCTGGTTTGTTCTTGTAAGGAAACGGGAATGATCATGGTTTGACAGCTGATTCATAGCCGTAAATACGGTGTTGGTCTGCATCCGGCTCATATGATAAGCCATGGCATCAAAGAAAGACTTTCCACTCCCATAAAGACCGCCATTGTAGCTGTCACTGTGTTTCTCCATACCTGTAAGGAACCATGTGACCGGCTCCATAAAGGCATCATAGTTCATAATGGAATCCCATTCATCTCCCTGAAGCCAGCCAGAAGGATCTCCATAGTGCTCTGCAAGGATCAGCGCCTGGGGATTGGCCTCTTTTACAGCCTTTCTGAATCTCTTCCAGAAAGCATGGTTATATTCTGCTGTATGTCCTAAATCAGCTGCCACATCCAGCCGCCAGCCATCTACACTGTAAGGCGGGGAAACCCATTTTTTCGCCACATTTAAAATGTATTCCACCAGCTTATCAGAGCCTTCGTAATTCAGTTTCGGAAGTGTATCGTGTCCCCACCATCCGTCATACGTTTTATTGTAAGGCCACGCCTTATCACTGTTGTCATGGAACTGGAAAAAGCTGTGATAAGGGCTTTCCTTGGAAATATAGGCACCTGGCTCATAGTCTCCGGAACGCTCGTAGATCTGCTCTGCATCCAGCCACTTATTAAAGGAACCGCAGTGATTGAACACACCATCCAGGATCACCTTCATGCCGCGATCGTGGACCTCTTTTACAAACTCTGCAAAAAAGGCATCACTGGCTTCCAGATTTTCACGGTCCGCGGAACGTATCACGTACCGCTGTGCCTTTGTATTATCCTGTGCATTCTGGTCAACCAGCGTTCCCCCATCTTTTACGATCTTCCCAAAATGAGGATCGATATGCTCATAATCCTGACAGTCATATTTATGGTTAGATGGTGATACAAAAACCGGATTCAGATAAATAACCTCTACGCCAAGGCTTTTAATATAATCCAGTTTATCCCACACACCCTGAAGATCACCGCCATAAAAGCAGCCTACGTCCATAGTGGAAGGATTCCTGCTCCAGTCATTTACCTGGTATACCGGTTTGCCGATATAGACATATTCGCAGGTCTGTACATCATTGGTTGGATCTCCATTGCAGAAGCGATCCACAAAAATCTGGTACATCACTGCGCCCTTTGCCCAGTCCGGCGTATGAAATCCCGGTGTGATCTTAAAATCAAACTGGTCTGTATCCTCGTCAGAAGCACCCAGCCGGTTGTAATAACAGACCGCTCCATCCTTTTCAACCTTAAAATGATAAAGGATCTGTGCTTCTTTTGCCGTTATCTTATATTCGTAATAATCAAACAAACTGTCTGAGGCAGATTTGACCATCAAAACAGCCTTTTTATTTTCTATATAATAAACATGATCCGCACCATTCTTCGCCGTCCGCATACGCACCGTAACTGTATCGCCGGTATCCGGCTCTGCAGGCATACGGTAATCTTGTGTTTCCGCCGAAAACAAGGCTTCTTTGTTTATCAGAGTATCATTCTTCACAGGTTTATCCCCTTTTTTACTGTAATTAATGTAAAGCTGGAAAGATTTTCTCCCCCTGATATCATTTTAAAACAATTTTCTCAAATATGCAACACACCGGTATACCGGTTTTATCCCCTCCTTCCGTACACCTATCTTTCCATTTTTTTCCAGATATCCAGATATGCGAAAAGCCTGGCGGGGTAGCCAGGCTTTTCAGGAGAAGGTATTTCGTTTCTTATGGGGTGTAGCAAAAACTATATAATGTATTGGGGGGTTACGTCTATTATAATAGCATAACCCCCCGAAAAAGTGTGCACAAAGATGTGATTTTTTCATCGTTTTCCGCTGTCAAAATTCACAGGTATTTTTAACACTCTCCTGAAACTTCATCGTCATTGTGCATCATATGATCATCTTTTTTGAAAAGTGCTTCAAATTCTTCCTGTCCGATCTTCTCTTTTTCGATCAGAAGAGCTGCACAGGAATGAAGTACATCTTCATGTTCCAGAATGATATTTTTAGCCTTGCTGTAGCATTCATCTACAATGCGTTTTACTTCTTCATCGATCACATCTGCGATCTCATTTCCATAAGACTTGGTATGTGCCAGATCACGTCCGATAAATACTTCGTCCTCATCACTGCCATACTGGATCATTCCCACACGGTCAGACATACCGTACTGAGTAACCATAGCTCTGGCAAGCTTGCTTGCCTGCTTGATATCCTGGGAAGCGCCGGTGGTCACATCTTTAAAAATGATCTCCTCAGCAATACGTCCGCCCAGATCCACCATAATGTTCTGAAGCATCTTTCCCTTCGTATTAAACATTTCATCTTTTTCCGGCAGCGGCATGGTATAGCCTGCAGCGCCAATACCAGTAGGAATAATAGAAACCGTATGCACAGGTCCCACATCAGGAAGTACATGGAACAGGATCGCATGACCGGCTTCATGATAAGCAGTGATCTTCTTATCTTTCTCAGAGATCACACGGCTCTTCTTTTCAGCGCCGATGCCAACTTTTACAAACGCTTTATCAATATCTGCCTGGCGAATAAAACGTCGGTTATCTCTTGCAGAAATGATCGCTGCCTCATTCATCAGGTTTTCCAGATCTGCACCTGTAAATCCGGCTGTGGTCTGCGCTACTCTGTGAAGATCTACATCCTCACTTAAAGGTTTCTCCTTGGAATGTACCTTTAAGATCTCTTCTCTTCCCTTTACATCAGGGCGTCCAACAGCTACCTTGCGGTCAAAACGTCCTGGGCGAAGGATCGCCGGATCAAGGATATCCACACGGTTGGTAGCAGCCATAACAATGATGCCTTCATTCACACCGAAACCATCCATTTCAACCAGCAGCTGGTTTAATGTCTGCTCTCTCTCATCATGTCCGCCGCCCATACCGGTACCTCTGCGGCGTGCCACAGCATCGATTTCATCAATGAAAATGATACAGGGCGCATTTTTCTTTGCTTCTTCAAACAGATCCCGGACACGGGAAGCGCCTACACCTACGAACATTTCCACGAAATCAGAACCGGAAATTGAGAAAAACGGAACTCCCGCTTCTCCTGCTACTGCCTTTGCCAGAAGAGTCTTACCGGTTCCTGGCGGGCCTACTAAAAGCATTCCCTTGGGGATACGGGCGCCTACACTGGTATATTTCTGCGGATTCTTTAAGAAATCCACTACCTCTTCCAGTTCTTCCTTTTCCTCTTCCAGACCAGCTACATTGGTAAAATTCACCTTGCTGTCACGGCTGAGCTTCGCACGGCTTCTGCCAAAATTCATCATTCTGGCATTGGAACCGCCGCCTGCTGCTCCCCGGTTCATCATGGTAATGATCACAACTACCACTACAACAGAAAGCATAACCGGCATTACCACAGTGAGAAGTGTATTCTCCTGAGGTACTTCATCCATGGAATAATCAATGTTGTTGTCTTTTAAAAGCTGCTCTGCATCTTTTACGTCAGATACATTCTGGCGGACAGACTGACCATTTGCCAGTGTAACTGTCACATATCCGCTTGGAGTCTGGGGATTTGGGCTGATCACTGCTTCGGCCACGTTTCCGCTTCCCAGGATCTGCTCAAATTCCTGAGCTGTCACATTCTGTGCCTGTCTTGCATATGGGAAACGCAGCGCAAGCATCAGCAGGATCAGCATCAGGATAATAAACATAAAACCTTTAAATGTCTGTTGCTGTCTCAACGAATTTCCTCCTTAAAAATGTTCCAGGATCTGAAAATCATTCCTGATTTCCTTCCTGATCCTGTTCTACTACTCCGATATAAGGCAGGTTGCGGTATTTCTGGTCATAGTCCAGTCCATAGCCTACTACGAATTCATCCGGGATAGTAAAGCATGTATAATCTACTGTCACCTGCTTCTTTACACGGCGCTCCGGCTTATCAAGAAGGGTACACAGACGGATGTCCTTTGGTCCTCTCTGCTTTAATACTTCGATCAGATATGCCAGAGTACGGCCGGAATCGATGATATCCTCTACGATCAGAACATTTTTTCCCTCTAACGGCTCATCTAAATCCTTGATAATGCGGACAACACCGCTGGATACAGTGCCTGCGCCATAGCTGGATACGGACATGAAATCCATAGTAACCGGCATATTCAATCTCTTTGCCAGTTCACAGGTAAAAAATACGCCGCCCTTTAAAATACAGATCAGATGGATGCTCTTTCCTGCATAATCTTTATTGATATGCTCTGCTACCTCATTAATACGCTTATCTACTTCTTCTTCTGTTAATAACACACGAATTTTGTCTGCCATGATTTTATCCTCCGTTTCTTAAAATGAATCTCCTTAAACAGACCTCTCCGGGTCTTTATTGCTCCTCTTTTTTGATCTTAACCTGCAGTACACGCTTTGTATCCGGGCCTATTTTATAATAACTGCTGATCCGCCATCCGATGACCCACATAATGTGATCCCCATCTGCCAGCAAAGCCACCTGATCCCGCATATCTGCAGGTATCTTTTCATCGATCATAAAGCGGCGCAGCGCCTTTTTGCTGCCTCCTGCAAGCGTGATATAATCCCCCGTCTGTCTGGTTCTGACAACGGGCGTACCTTTTATTCTATCACAGTCGAACCATTTCGTATACATCTTTTGGGGAAATTCCATGGCTTTTTCATAAGAAAAAACCTCAAATTCCGGCTCTGGAAGGGGAATACCCGGCTCTTTCTTCCCATGAGCATCTATCCCTCTATTTTCTGCCTTTGCTCCACACACCTGTATTCTTACCCCGCCGTATACTTTTTCAGCCTGAAGATGATAGGGAAGTGAGATCCTGCGACCTGTCTGCTTCTCAAACAGCCTTACGGTCTGTTCTCCATGGACCAGGCTCAGATCCTTGGCCGCCCCGGCATATTGCTTTAAAAGTTCCATGATACTGTAAAGCTGTATCACGGGATCCGCCTGCTTAAAAGCCTCATCTGGAATCAAACAGTGATCCTGAGATAATGCAACCTGCTCCTGTATCCATTTTTCTGCCTGTTTTTTTAAATAGGCATCTGCCATTCCCGCTAAATATCCTGCTCTTCGTATCCCGGCTTCCGCTCCCGGCGTTATCTCTTCTTTAATAGCCGGAAGGATATGCCCGCGGATACGGTTTCTGGCATAATGATCGGTATCATTGCTGGAATCATTGACCCAGGAAATTTTTTTATCTTCCAGATATGCCAGAATCTCTTCTTTTGACCCATCTAAAAGAGGCCTGATAATATTTCCCCGCACATAGGGAATCCCCTTTAAACCGCCTAATCCGCTTCCACGGAATAAATTCAGCAAAATAGTCTCTGCCTGGTCCCTGCTGTGGTGAGCCACTGCTATTTTAACTGGTCTTCCTGTTTCTTGTTCCCAGTTTTTTCCAGTTTCTTCCAGTGCCTGATACCGGACCAGACGTCCGGCTTCTTCTTCTGACAAACCATTCACAGACGCATATTGTTTTACATCTGCTTTTATCATATGACAGGGGACATGAAAAGCTTCACTGATCTTTTCCGAAAATGCCGCATCCCGGTCTGCTTCTTCCCCTCTCAGACCGTGATGGACATGAAGAGTCCTGAGCTTTAAACCAAGCTCCTCTCTCATATCTGCAAGCAGACTTAAAAGGCAGACTGAGTCTGCCCCACCAGACAGCGCGATGATCACCTGATCATCTGGCTGCAGCATATGATGTTCTTTTATGGTCTGCCTTACTTTCTGTTCCAGCTTCTCCATGGTATTTTATCTGCTCCTGCGCTTTTTCTATTTATCCGCACCATACCCTATACGCTGTTATTCAGCCTGCATGTGATATGCTGTTTTTCGCGCACTTTTAATATACCCGTATCTTTTCCCATACGCAAGGGGCTTTTCCTTTATCACGCAATTATGCACTGTTATGTGCTGCTATACGCTTTTATCGTTTCCACACCTGGACAGCAAGGACTGTCATGTCATCTCTGGCCCCCGGCACAAAGGAAAGTGCAAAATCCAGCACCCGCTCTGCCGCATCCTGAGGGGGCATTTCCTCTAAACCGTCTAAAAGCTGCCCCATAGCCTGTTCTTTATCATCTCCCGGCAGCGCATCCAGCACTCCGTCTGTTACCATAAACAGCCGGTCCCCGTCCCACAATTTCCGGGACAATAACACCGGCTCCGCCTGTCCCAATGCTCCGGCCGGAACCTGTCCTGCTTCCAGGATCTGCACACCCTCCTGACCGACCACAAAAGCTGCAGGTGCCCCCAGCTTGAATATTTCCAAAGCACCTGTATACAGATCAATACAGCCTGCATCAAGGGCAGCAGGATGCTGTTCCCCGCCAGCTAACAGCAGCACTGTATTTACCAGCTTAAAGGCAGATCTGGGCGCAAAACCAGTCTCCAGCAGGACTTCCAACAGTTCCACGATCCGCCTGCTCTCCCGGCTGGCCTCTGCCCCACAGCCCATTCCATCACACAGGCTGAACATCACCTGGCTGCTGCCTCTTTCGCAGAAACTGTAATTATCCCCTGAATACCGCTCTCCCTGCTTTGGTACCCCTGCTGCGCCCCAGGTCAGATAATAATCTCCCTTTTCCTCAAACCTTACAGTTTCAAACTTTCTCGTAATGATACTGCGGCTGTCTTTGGCCGGAAGCCAAGTGGTATCCTCAAAAACATCCTCCAGCAGTTCTGCCGCATCTTTAGAAGTAACACAGCGGCCATTGGTAGTCTTTGCCGTAAGATAAAGCTCACGGCGCCCGCTGTCATACTCTAGCAAAAGCATGCTATCTATTAAAATGTGATATCTGCGAAATGCCTTTTTTATAGCTCCCTTATATTCTTCTGTAATATTTTTAGCCCCGTCGATCTGGCGTGAAAATTCATCCAATATCACTGCCAGCTCCCTAAACTGGGAAATGACCACATCCCGGCTTTCCAAAAACCGGTTTTTCCAGGAAAGGTTCATGGCCGCCCTGGCAAAACTGCGGTTTAACTGCTCTAAATAATCATTTTTTCTCCGGCAGTCCTTCTTAAAAAGCTCCGGCATATCCTCTGCGCTGATATAACCATTCTGTTCAAAGACCCGCAGAAGATAATACAGATAATAACTGTCCTCTTTTTCACTATCCTCATAAAGACTGCATCTGCCACAGCTGCCGCAGACCAGTGCGGCGCAGGTCTGCATGGCAGCCAGTCCATCATCCTTTGTAAGACTGCCTGTATCCCCCGCTCCATCGTCAAAGGCTTTTGCCAGCTGCTCTAATGACTGTGCCATATCTTTTAATTTTCTGGCTGTATAATAATTGATCCCGTTTTCATTTCTGCCTGACAACAAAAAAATCCCTCCTAATCTGCGCAACATCCAGTATACGCATCTAAGAGGGAAATATCTGTCATATTTTCATGCTTTTTCCAGAAAATATTTCGACATATTTTTTAACACATCTGCCGCATTTTATATAGCTTTCCATCACTTATTGGGCTTTAAAAGGATCTCATCCGGATTTACCAGACCCAGTTTCTCCTTTGCAACTTCCTCTGCAAACTGCTTCGTCTTTACATAGACTTTGTATTCTTCCAGTTTTTTCGTCCGTTCTTCCTCTTCCCGCACCTGTGCTTCCAGCTGCTGTTCCTTCTGCTGATAATCCAGATCTGACTTTTTCAGGGTTGAGCCCTTTGCATTTACCGCAACTGCAAGACAGATAACTACCATCGTAACACCAAGTACGGCCATTCTGTTTGCCCATTTTTCACGCTTTATGCGCTTTGATCTTCCGTAAGAGCTCATTTTGTTCGTCACCATCTTTTTTATTCATTTTTACTCATTTTTTTCATTCTAAACCATTTACCGGCCTTTTTCAAGGCTGCAAACAGAAAACGGCTGACTATTTTATCATACAGCAACATCCCAAAGAGGACACCTGCTATGACATACAGACGCAGGCTCCCGTCATTTTGCTCATACAACAGCATAAACGTGGCAGCACCGGCGTAGATCCAGAACAGAAAATCTTCCACACCTCTTACCAGAGAGCTGTGTTTTATCATAAGCCGCAGTACCCGAAGCAGGTCATATACCAGCATCAGCCAGCAGCCCACCATCAGGCTTAGCAGAAGCAGCCACGCTTCATAACGGATCTGCATGCTCATTCCATTTAATACCCCAATTCAAACGCTCCGATTTCGTTATCCACATGTATGCGCACAGATATGATCTGCTCTCTTTTTATTTTAATAACCGTGAGAAGAAGGATTCTCCCGACCTTTTCAGTGCTGCATTGGAACTGTAATTCAGGCTGTCCACCTGTCCTTCCAGGTCCAGCTCTCCCTTTTCCAGTGTAAGCCGTTTAACGTGCAGTTCCTTTCCCCTTACAGTCAAAAGCCCCATTTCCGTATCCAGCACGATCTCATTTTCATCAAATGATACTACATCATTGACCCCGGTTACAGAACCTGTATGCCTGTCCGAAAGCACCAGACGGTGAAGCCGCCCAGACGATATTTTTTCTTCCACAAAAATCACCCCCCATATATTCAGCCGACCAGCTCTGACGGATCAGAGTATGTATCAGTTAAATATATGGGGATATCTGTACTTCTATGCGTATCAATAACGATCCGATCCTTTATTCATAAAGAGCCAGACCTGCTTTCGCCGTCACATGGACCCAGTCAGGATGATCCGGATCTTTTACATCACGGGACTGGATACTCCAGCCAAAATCATCGATTAGGTTGTTGATGATCGCCGGATTACAACTTAAAATAAAGATTCCATTTAAATGGCTGGTAAACAGTGTATTCATAAGCAATTCCTCCTTTGCTATCTCTGTTACCAGATCATAGCAAAGGAGTTGGGGAAAAATTTCCCCAAATATTATAGTGTTTTACAAATCTGTTTTTCTTTTCCGTCCCAGACACCATTTTTCGTCTACATAGCAATGGCTTTCGTAATTTGTTCCAGAGTCAATCCTTACAGATACTCAAACATCTCTTTCGCGTCTTCCTTGCGGATCGCGTCCTGCACACTTGTAACCTTTACCTTCACAGCCTTGGTGCCGAAAGCAATCTCGATCACATCCCCCACCTTAACCTCTGCACTGGCTCTTGCCACTTTGTCGTTAAGCATAACACGTCCGCTGTCGCAGGCTTCATTTGCTACGGTTCTTCTTTTGATGATACGGGATACTTTCAGATATTTGTCTAATCTCATCGTTCTTCTCCTTCTGATATATACTCCGGAATTTTTCCTGTGCTTTCCTTTTCAGTTGATTTCCCAGAAGTATAACAAAAACCCTCCGTGAACATTTACGTGCTCTCGGAGGGGAATTTTAGTTACTTTTTACTTTTGTTAAAAGTGTACTTATAGGGTGATCGATTATTTATTGATCTCGTCCTTTAAAGCCTTACCTGGTTTGAACTTAGGTGTCTTGGAAGCTGCGATGGTCATGGTCTCGCCGGTTCTTGGGTTTCTTCCTTCTCTTGCTGGTCTTTCGCTGACTTCGAAGTTACCGAATCCAACTAACTGAACCTTTCCGCCCTTTGCCAGTTCTTCTGCTACTGCATCAGTAAAAGCCTTAACTGCCTTTTCTGCATCCTTTTTAGAAATTTCTGCCTTCTCAGCTACTGCTGCGATTAACTCTGTCTTGTTCATCAATTTTTCCTCCTAAACTGAATCCGAAAAAAGCAGGTTCGGACCGTTTGTTCTTCTCTTTGATACCCTATCATTTATATCTGGTTTACTATGATTTGTCAAGGTTTTTTGGCCTTTTCCTGCATTTTTATACGGGTCCACAACGCCTCCCCCTCTTCGGCCGAATTTATCTTCGCATCACCGAATACCCAGGGATGTCTACGCACCATTTTTTCACAGATTCCGCTGATCACATCATCTATGGAAAACAGCCCCTTTTCCTTTGCGATCTGGCTGTTTAACATCACCTGAAAGAGTACATCTCCCAGTTCTTCGCACAGGTTTTCCATATCTTGATTGTCCACTGCCTGGACAGCTTCCTCTGCCTCTTCCCGCATATATTTTCGCAGGCTTTCAAATGTCTGTTCCCGGTCCCATGGACAGCCATCTTCTGCCCGCAGCTTTGCAGTGATCTCTGCCAGATCTTTAAACGTATACATGATACAATATCCTTTCTCATCAGCCGGTCTTCATTCTCTTAATGACCTTCAGACGGGTAAATTCTTCCCTTTCCTTCTCTTCCAGTGCATTAGAAATAGACTTGGACAATTCTTCGTAATGAGGAATGGTGATATTTTTCAAAGCATTGGCACGCTTCTGGGTTTTCTTAATAGAGTTTGCCAGCCGGTATGCCGAATTTTCCACCATAGACAGCTTAATAGTCAGTTCTTTCACCCGTTCAAACCGCTCTCTGGCAATATCTAACGCCTCAGATGTATTATTAAACCCATAAGCCAGCGCCATAGGCTTTTCCTGATGCTGTACCAAAGGTATTTCTGTTCCCATAATACTTCTGGCCTTGATCTTTACTGAATCGTCAACAGGCACCGACATTCCGATTTCCTGGACATAATTAATACCCAGTTCCATATTTGCGCTTTGTAATGCCTCGTAGGCAGCCTTAAATACAGTATCGATTTCAGACTGTATTCCCTTTGCCTCATCGATTAGCCCCATCAGCTCGCGGATCAGGATATTTCGTTTTTTATCCATCAGGCCATAACCCATGGCAGCCAGCTTTAAAGAGTTTTTCGCAGCGATCAGATTACCTTTTGTGGGAAATGTATTTGGATCCATTCCTGATCACCTCACCCTTCATAATACTGATCCAGAACCTTGGTGTCAATACGGTCAAGTTCCTCTCTCGGAAGCATCCGCAGCAGTTTCCAGCCGATCTCCAGTGTTTCCAGAATGGAGCGGTTCTCATGGGCCTCCTGACCGATAAAATGCTCCTCAAATGCCTTACCAAACTCCAGATACTTCTTATCAATGGCAGACAGCTCATCTTCACCGATAACGGAAGCCAGCGCCCTTGCATCACCTACCTTGGCATAGCAGGAAAACAGCTGGTTTGCCACATCCTGGTGATCTGCCCTTGTATAGCCTTCACCGATACCATCCTTCATCAGTCGGGAAAGGGACGGCAGCACACTGATCGGCGGGTAAATAGACTGACTGTTTAACTGTCTGTCCAAAACAATCTGGCCCTCTGTAATATAACCAGTCAGGTCAGGTATAGGATGGGTAATATCATCATTTGGCATGGTCAGGATCGGGATCTGGGTAACAGATCCATTTCTGCCAGCTACGATACCGGCTCTCTCATATAAGGAAGCCAGATCACTGTACAGATATCCAGGGAAGCCCTTTCGTGAAGGAATCTCACCCTCGGAAGAGGAAACCTCACGCAGCGCCTCTGCATAAGAAGTCATATCTGTTAAAATGACCAGGATGTGCATTCCCTTTTCATATGCCAGATACTCTGCCAGTGTCAGGGCGATCTTCGGAGTGATCAGTCGCTCTACCACCGGGTCATTTGCCAGGTTGATAAACATGGCCACATGCTCAGAAACACCACTTTCCTCGAAAGTACGGCGGAAGAAATCAGCCACATCATGCTTTACACCCATGGCACCAAAGACAATAGCGAATTTCTCATCCGAATTGTCCCCTAAGGATGCCTGCTGTACGATCTGGGCTGCCAGCTGGTCATGAGGAAGACCATTTCCGGAGAAAATAGGAAGTTTCTGACCACGGATCAGTGTAGTCAGTCCGTCAATGGCGGAAATTCCTGTACGGATATAGTTTCGGGGATATTCACGGGATACCGGATTTAAGGGCTGTCCGTTGATATCCATACGAATATCAGAAATAATGTCTCCCAGACCGTCAATAGGCTGTCCGATACCATTAAAAGTACGTCCTAACATTTCCTCAGAAACAGCGATCTCCATGGGGTGTCCGGTCAGTCTGGTATGGGTATTTCTGAGAGCCATTCCGTCTGTTCCCTCAAATACCTGGATAATAGCCTTATCACCATAGATCTCAATAATACGTCCGATCTTCTTTGTAGTGCCGCCTACTGTCATTTCCACGATCTCATCATAAGCTGCGCCCTGAACGCCCTCTAACACTACCAGAGGACCATTGATCTCACTTAAACCTAAATATTCAACTGCCATTTTAAGTCCTCCTTATGCGTTACGCTCCAGCACATTCTCATAGAACGCATCAATCTGTTTCTTATAATCATCAAACATATCCAGTCTGTCATTGGGCACATCATATTTAATAGAAATGATCTTATCAAAGATCTTGTCCTCTTTCAGCACAGACATAGGCATTCCCATGGCGATCAGCGCCTTTGACTTCTTATACAGATATAAAATGGTCTCCATCATCTTAAACTGCTTGGTCAGAGGTACTGACGTATCATCCTTGTGGAATGCATTCTGCTGCAGGAAGCCCACGCGGATGACCTTTGCGATCTCCAGAACCAGTTTCTGGTCATCTGGAAGCACATCCGCACCGATCAGCTTTACGATCTCCATTAAACTGCTTTCCTGGGTCAGCAGTGCCATCAGACGATTTCTGTCGCTTACAAAGTTCTTGTCTACATTGTCAATATACCAGGCAGATAAGTCATTTACATACTCAGAGTAGCTGGTCAGCCAGTGGATAGCCGGGAAATGTCTTGCATAAGAAAGGCTCTTATCCAGCCCCCAGAAGCAGCGGACAAAACGCTTGGTATTCTGGGTCACAGGCTCAGAGAAGTCACCGCCCTGAGGAGAAACTGCGCCGATAATGGTAACAGAACCTTCTGTACCGTTTAAATTGCGCATCATGCCCGCTCTCTCATAGAAAGAAGACAGACGGGATGCCAGATATGCAGGGAAGCCTTCCTCTGCAGGCATCTCTTCCAGACGGCCGGAAAGCTCACGCAGCGCCTCTGCCCAACGGGAAGTAGAGTCCGCCATAATAGCCACATGATAGCCCATATCCCTGTAGTACTCTGCCAGTGTTACACCTGCATACAGACTTGCCTCACGGGCCGCAACCGGCATGTTGGAGGTATTGGCGATCAATGTAGTTCTGTCCATCAGAGGATTTCCGCTCTTCGGGTCGATCAGCTGTGAAAATTCTTCCAGAACCTGGGTCATCTCATTTCCACGCTCGCCGCAGCCAATGTAAATGATCACATCCGCGTCAGACCATTTTGCGATCTGATGCTGAGTCATAGTCTTTCCAGTACCGAAACCGCCTGGGATAGCCGCTGTACCTCCCTTTGCAAGAGGGAACATGGTATCCAGGATACGCTGTCCTGTGATCAGCGGCCTGGTCGCCGGATAACGCTTTGCAGAAGGTCTAGGAACGCGGATCGGCCATTTCTGGGTCATGGTCAGCTTCTTTTCCGTTCCATCAAGCAGCTGCACTGTAAGAAGAGGTTCATTAATGGTATACTCTCCATCTTCTACTACATCTAATACGTATCCTTCTGTATCCGGCGGCACCATTACCTTATGGACAATGGCTCTTGTTTCCGGAACTTCTGCAATAATGGTTCCCGGAAGCAGCCGGTCACCTTTCTTAACTGTCATATGTGTTTTCCATTTTTTGGAAGTATCCAGAGAATCCACGCTGATACCGCGGCTGATATAATAGCCGCTGCGCTCTGCGATCTTGCTTAACGGACGCTCAATACCATCAAAAATGTTATTTAAAATACCAGGAGCCAGTGTAACAGAAACAGGAGCTCCCGTTCCTGTAACGATCTCACCTGGCTTTAAACCGCTGGTCTCCTCATACACCTGGATCGTTGTCTTTTCTGAGGTCAGTCCAATGACTTCGCCTACCAGATTTTCCTTACCAACGTACACCATTTCATTCATCTGAAATCCGGGATCCCCGGCCAGAGAAACCACAGGTCCGTTGATACCGTAGATCACACCTGTCTTAGCCATTTACTGCTTACCTCCCAAATCAAACTTAAATTCATGGCGCGCTTCTTCAAGCTTTGTCTTAAAGGAACTGTCGATCAGGATATGCTTGGATGGGATCACAGCACGGATTCCCCCATCAAAAGAATATTCACTGATCTTTACCGTTACATTGTGGTGCATGGCCAGTCTGCGGGCCTTATCTTCGTCAGACGGGTCCATATATACGATCATAGCCTCATCACCGGCAACCTTTTTAGCGGCTCCCAGCTGCTTTTCCAGCAGATCCAGATAAGCTCTGGTCTCCATGAAATTAGCCAGTTTATCTCTTACCTCTACAAACAATTTATCCTTTAAGTCTTCCTGTCTGTGGCTTACTTCTCTTCTTAAATCCAGCTGTCCAATGGAAAGCTTTTTGTTGCGCTCACGCCCTAACTTTTCCGTCTCAGCCTCTTCCTGCATTTTCGCCCGCTTTCTGGCATCCTCTGTATGCTCCTCATAGGCCTTATCAAGAGTTTTTGCGTAATCGTCCAGTATTTTTGCACTTTTTTCCCTTGCATCTGTCATACAGATCTCCTGAAAATGCTTCAGCTTTTCCTCTGTTGTCAAGCTCTTCACCTGCTTTCTATAGTTTCAGTCCAATGGCCTCATTTACATAAGAGGTGATAAAGTCCGGCTTGCGGCCGGTTCCATGGCGGTCCGGGATCTCTACGATCAGGGGCAGTTTCCGCTCCAGTTTTACATGATCGATGATCTCCGGAAATTCCCTGCCAAACTTCTCCGTCAGCAGGATAATGCCTATGGATTTATCGGCCAGAACTTTATCTAACTCTTGTTTCAGTTCATCCCTCTCATGTACCACAGCCCCATCAACACCTGCCAGACGCATGCCGGTCCAGGTGTCAATGTTATCGCTGATCAGATACATTTTCATAATTAAAGTTTACCTAAGATCATAAAGGAAATGATCAGACCATACAGGCACACACCTTCGGCAAGACCTACGAAGATAAGGGATTTACCAAGAATAGAGCTGTCTTCACTGATGGCGCCCAGTGCTGCGCTTGCTGCTGCAGATACGGCAATACCACCGCCTAAGCAGGAAAGACCGGTTGCAAGAGCTGCTGACAGATAACCCATTCCGGCTGCGCTGTTAGAAGCTGCAGCTGCTGTTTCTTCTGCTGCAAATGCATTTCCGGAGAACATGAAAGCAGCTGCAGCGATCATGGTTCCGAAGAATAAAAATACGTTTACTCCAAGAGCTGTTTTATAACGTCCCCTTGTTTTTTCTCCTGCTGCAAATGCTCCAAAAGGAACGCCGATGCTTAATACTAATGCTGCACTTAATGTCATTTTAACTAATAAACTCATGATTGTACTCTCCTTTTCTCTTTTATGTACTCCCCGGAATCTTTCATACACCAGCCTATACCGCTGCTGTTTTTGGGAGTACAGTAACTTTAATTCTTACCGTATGGCTCAAATGCACGTCCGCTTCCTCTGTAGAACCGGCTGAACAGCTCATAATATTCCAGACGAAGTACCTGAATGCCTACGATCAGTCCTTCCATACCGCATACAAACAGGTTTCCGCCGATAACAACAGCCCAGTTGGGATTTCCTGCTTCTGCGCCTGCAAGCATTAAAACCACCTGCATCATAGCCGCATGGCTCACTGCGAAAGCACCTACACGGACGAAAGAAAGTGTATTGGAAAAATAGCTTAAAAGCACTTCAAACAGTTCAAATACGCCCTGGGTAATGAACATTCCCACGCCGCCTTCTATTTTCTGTGCCTTCTTTTCTACCATTGCTGACAGTGGTTCCTTAAAGAACATGAGCAGTAACGGGATAATAAATAAAACAGTTAATACAATAGTTGCCGGAAGTGCATGTCCGCTCATATACAGGACAATGACAGCTGCCAGCGCAAAATAAAATACCAGTCCTGCAGCGCCGTTGGTGTCAAACCATGTTTTTTCTGTATTGTGTTCCCTTACGCTATTGATGATATTTAAGATCATACATAACAGGATAATGCCCATACCAATGGCAATGGCAACTACGAATACGGTGTTTAATTTTCCAATAAATGGAAGATCTGTCATGGCTTCCTGAGGTCTTAACCATACTGCATCAATAATATCCTCAAATCCAAACACACTGCCGAACAGTATGCCAAATATGGTTGAGAAGAAACCGCAGCAGGAAATGATACCCGCCAGCCGCATTTTCTTAAATCTGTAAAGCAAAAATCCGCCGATGAGAAGGCAAAGTCCCTGTCCCGCATCACCAAACATAAATCCAAACAGGATGGAATAGGTGATACCAATAAGGATCGTTGGGTCAATCTCATTATAAGAAGGCAGACCGTACATCTCCACATACATCTCAAATGGCTTAAACAGCCCTGGATTCTTCATCTTTGTAGGCGGAGTACTCATAATGTTGTTATGGTCATCTTCTATGATACAGAACGTATCTGCATCGCTTTCGATCTCTTTCTGCAGTTTCTTTGCATCAGATTCGCTCATCCAGCCACAGAGAATATAGAATGTATGATCTCCCTGCTTGGTGCAGGCCGCCATTTTACGCACATCGAAGTTGACACAGAAGCGTTCCAGTCTGGCTTTAGCTGCTGCCAGCCTTTCTTTATTTTCATCCAGCGTCTGAAGGATTTTTCCCTCGATCTCCTGTTTTTCAGTCTCTAATGCTTTAATCTTGTCGTCCAGCACATGCTCTGCTTCCATCGGTGTGCCTTCATATTCATCCGGCAGGAAGCAGCGTTCAAAATGCATGGAAGCATAAATAGCATCGATCTTATCTGCCAGCTTCTCCGGCACAAAATAAACGATCCATACATATTCCGCGTCTTCCAGGCATTTAAACATCACTGTGTCAATGGTCTCATACACATAGCTGTTAAACTTATCAAAGTATTCCCTGGAAATACGGCCAAAACGGAATTTAATGAACTGGAAGCCCAAAATCTCTTTTACGCTGTAATTTAATTCCGTGAACGGTGCAACCTGTTCTTTGGAGCGTTTTAATGTCTGAATCTGTGCCTGAAGTTCTTCTTTCTTGTCATTCAGCTCCTTTAAGCGGCTGCTTATGTCATCTACGATTTTCACAGCCTCTTCCTGAGAAGGAAGTTCTGTTTCAGAAACTGCCGGCAGCTGACCGCCGATCTTTTCTGCCAGCTCTCCGGCCATATTTAATTTTTCCTTATATGGATTGGTCTCAATATAAGGTCTTAAGTCTTTTACCGTCTTTAACTCCGACAAGGCATTTTCCAGGTGGATCTCATATCTTGAAAGATAGGTGTCCACCACCCGGTCAATATCTGCCTTGGGGCCGGTAAGGCTTAAGAATTTCATTCTCTCTATCACTTCACATAACCCCCTTATGTCCTTGCTGTCATCCCATAACGGATCTGTTCAATCGCAGTTATGATCTGTTCGATCTCTCTTTCCTTAAAATAAAGGTAAGAGTTCAGCACTGCTGCTGAATAAGGCTCTTTCCTGCTGGTAAGCTCGTATACCTTATCTGTAAGCTCCTTTGCCGCATTTCCAAGGCCATTATCCATCAGTTTTTCTATATCCTGGCATTTGTACCAGCTATTTTTGATCACGCTGTAAACCTGTTCCATGTTTTCCGCCTGAGCCATAGTCTGGATCTCTTTTTTGGTAACATGGTACTGGATCGGAATGATCAGCTCATAAATATCACCTTCTGACAGGTTATAATATTTTTTGGCCCTGTAGATCCACTGAAAATTCAGCATATCCATTTTGATTCCAAAACACCGGGACAGCATTTTCGCTTCTGCACTGGAAAGATATTTATCTTTTATCTTCCATATGGTCTTAAAATAAAGCATATCCACTGCTGTTTCACAAGCCGGAAGCGTTGCCTTTCCCTGATCCAGAAGCTTCTGTAAAGGTTCATAATAAACGGAACCTTTCAGGCCATGGATCACATCTTCTATGCTTCTGCACTGAGATAACTGCACCAGATCCATATCCGAATGTTTATCGAAAAAATCTTTAAACTCCGAAAGATCCTGGGCGCTTTCTCTGTTTCCCGCTGCATTTCTGAGACAGGTTTTTAATATATCGATCTCATAATGCATAAAATAAAGATCCAGAAAACGTCTCTGCCCCACATTGGCAAACCGGTACAGTTTTGCAAAATCCTGGTATTTGCTTAAGTTCAGCAGCTGTTCAATCTTTCCTCTGTGAAGTTCATTATCAGAAGCTTTGGAAAATGCCATTTCATAAGACGGATTATTCCTCAAGAACTGGACTGCCTCCGGTACGGATCCCATATCTGCCATTGCCTCAAACTGCTCCGGCCGGATCCTGAAGCGCTCCATGGCTTTCACCTTGGTGGATATGCCGCTGTAACTGATCAGGCTTCCCATGTTCTCACTCCTTTATCATGTTTTCAAAGAGAGCCTGCGCATATTCCTCATGCCGGTTTTCGTAGGTGTCCTCCAGGCGCTTCATCGTAGCTTTGGCATCCTCTGATTGTTGTCTTAACTCTTGCTGTAATTCCTCTTCCATTTTGCCGCGTATCTGGGAAATGCGATCCTGGGTTTCTTTTTCCAGCTGTGCATCAAAAGCCGCCGTTTTCTTTTCCATTTCATGAGCCATCTGCTTTTTTCGCTCACTGGCACCATCCATCACAGACACGGCGGCTTTCTCAATATCAGACAGCCGGTTGATCACTGTATCCATATCACAGTCCTCCCTTTCTTTGTTCTTTTTTAAATGCAATTTTGTTTTTTGCATTTTTTTATCATACTACTTTTTCCGGAAAATAACAGAGTAAATTCGTATAATAATTTAAATTTTAACGTTTTTTTTAGGCGTTTTGCACAAAAAACAGAAGAACGGGGCTTTTTTATAGGCCTCATTCTTCTGTTTTTGCACAAATTTCTGTTACTGTTCATGCGTTGCATGACCAGCAACCCTTTATCTTTCAGTACTAATTTGCAGGAGTCTCACCTGCAGCTTCACTTTCAGCAGGAGCTTCTGTCTCTGCCTGAGCCTCTGCTTCCTGTTTTGCAATGTACTGGCTGGAAACATAAGCTTCCTGACCATCATAATTGATCACAGTCCAGTCATTATTATAACGTTTTACATAAGCAACTTCCGTTCCGCCTTCTAACTGCACCAGAATACGTCCGTTGGTGGATGGCTCTGTCCGGACATTTACTTTATTTCCGGTCACTACGTATACATCTGCCGGCGGCTGTGTCTCCTCCGGAGTCGGTGCCTCAGTCGGTGCTGATGTCATCTCTGTAGATATAGTCTCCGGCTGTGTAGGGTCTGCTTTTTTCTTTCCCGGCACTATAGTGCGGATCGCCACAATCAGGACCACGATCACAAGGATCGGAACCAGGAATTTTAAAAGCATTGCTGCCGGTGACGGCCTGCGTTTCCTTCTGCGGGTTCCGCCGCGATAAGAAGAATTGCTGTAGGAACGGCTGCCGGCTGCAGTGTTTCTTCCCCGGCTGCCAGTTGTTTTATTGTTCCCTGATGAAGTTCTGTTTCCGGTGCTGCCGGTACGTCCGGATATTCCCTTTAATTCAGCGCCGGAGCGCGGACCATTTCCTGCAGCGGCAGATGTTCTGCCTGCTGTCTGTCCTGCTGTGCTTCCGGTACGTGTTCTTGCACCGCCAGACTGCCCATAAGCTGCACTGCTGGTATTCCCGCCAGTTCTGACATTTCGCGGCCTGGTGTCTGATACCGGCACTGTAAACGTCTTTGATACCTGGAAATCATGTGAAAATGCATAAACCTGCTTGGTTAAAAGCTGATATACCTGGTTTGCATTATAAGCTGTATTGTCATTTTCATGAACCGCTTTGTTCCCCAGTATGCGGATCGTGTGATAATCATCCTTCGTAGCCTTATCGATCCAGTGTCCTTCATACAACTGATCTATGGTATCTGCCAGATCCCCATCCACAAGGCATGCTTTCTCAGCCAGACAACGGACCATACACTCCAGCGTCTGTCTGGCTTTTACCATAACAAGATTATAGTCTCTGCTGACGATCAGGCGCTCTGCTTCCTTCACCCCCTGCTGGATCTGCTGCCAGCTGGTAGTACGTTCAAAGTTTGACATCGCCCTTCCTCCTTTGTATTTAATTTTTCCCCCCCGAAAATATCTGTGTTTCAACGCTCTTTCTTCTGCTAACGTAAGTATATCAATTTTTCCTTTGTCTTGCAATCATTAAGCACTATATGATATAGTTACTCACGGATGTATTAGTTTCATATTTTTTCCGCACCTGCGGAAAGTAGTTTCATTATATTTAGAAAGAGGACAATATCCATGCGTTTAAGACATATACGTGGGGCAGAAGAAACCATTGCAGAAAGCCCTTTTGTGATTCAGGAACCAGAACTTCACAAAGGCAGTTGGAACCAGGTTTTCGGAAACGATAATCCTATCCAGATCGAAGTCGGTATGGGAAAAGGCCGTTTTATCATGGAACTGGCACAGAAAAATCCTGATATCAACTACATCGGCATCGAACGTTATTCCAGCGTTCTTTTGAGAGGCCTTCAGAAACGTGCCCAGCTTGAATTAAGCAATATCTATTTCATGTGCATTGATGCAAAAAACATGGCTGACTATTTTGCGCCGGGAGAAGTAGACAAAATTTACCTCAACTTCTCTGATCCATGGCCAAAAGACCGTCATGCAAAGCGCCGCCTGACTTCTCCTGATTTTATGGCTGTATACAACCAGATCTTAGCTGCTGACGGCACTGTAGAATTTAAAACCGATAATAGGGGACTTTTTGATTACTCTCTGGAAGCCATTCCGGAAGCCGGCTGGACCATCACTGCACACACTTTCGACCTGCATCATGATCCGGTTATGTCTGTGGGCAATGTAATGACTGAATACGAAGAAAAGTTTTCTTCCATGGGAAATCCGATCTGCAAACTGATCGCTATGAGAAAAGCAGAATAAACTTTTGACCTCTTTGATACCGGATTGTTTCGCACTATGTGCTCTCACAATCCTAAAAACATTCATAATCCGCTCATTTTTCTACGAAAAATGGCTACTTATTCATGTTTTTGGCGGGTCCCAAAGTCCGAAATCCTCCTGCAAGCAAGCTTGCGTCAGATTTCAGACCTTTTGACCCTGGTATCATATAATATATAGAAAGAACAGTAACAAAAAAGGAGCCTCATTCTCATGAAACTCCCGCCAAAGCTTACCAGACAGCTGTGCAAAGCCACCTGTGACAAAAAAGACTGGGATAAACGAGCCTTAAAGCTATGCAAAGCCTTTCGAGAAGTCAATAAATGCCTTGGTCCCTGTCCCAGTCATAAGCATTGTCACAAAAAATAGCTGTCATTCCTTGTGACTGCCACAAAATACCAAAAATGCAGGTTGTATTTTGTGGCAGTTTTTTATTTTTCTTATTTTTGCATAACAAAAAAGTCCGACCCCGCAGCCTCCAATATCTGCAAAATCAGACCTTTCAGTGCGCCTTCAGGGACTCGAACCCTGGACAAATAGATTAAGAGTCTACTGCTCTACCAACTGAGCTAAAGGCGCGTTCTCTTGAACACAACGATGATTATAGCGTATATCACTTTTCTTGTCAATCATTTTTTTAATTATTTTTTAAATTTCTTCACCAAATATTTATAATACATTGTCTGCACTTTCAATCCGTGATAAACTTGTGCTATCTTACTTAACATGTCCCTTCGGAATCTTTCATGCACTTGTCTTTGCACAGAAATCCCGAAAGTACACTTAATAAAAGCAGGAGGAAACCCTATGATATTATTTACAGCCCAGGAAAGCAGCGCTCTTCCTACCCTTGCAGAAACTCAGGCAGTAGCTGTCGAGGTTCACGAAGATTTACAGCAGTTACGGCCAAACGCTATTTTGGAATCCATCAAAACATGGACTCCCGGCCTTTTATCCATGGTTTACCGGTTATTTGTGGCCGCCCTCATTGTCTTTATCGGCTCACGTATTGCTATTTACATAAGCCATTTTCTGAAAAAGACCTTCGACCGCATGGGAATGGACCTAAGCCTGAGCAAATTCCTTATTTCACTGGCAAATGCCATTACTTATGCCATCGTCATTTTCATGGCACTGGAAAAGATCGGTGTCCCATCCGCTTCTATCATCGCTCTTTTAGGTTCCGCAACTTTGGCTATTGGCCTTTCCCTTCAGGGAAGTCTTGCAAACTTTGCAGGAGGTATCCTGATCCTTATTATGCGGCCTTTCGGTATTCATGACTACATCGTCTGCCAGGGCACAGAAGGAACAGTACAGAACATCGGTCTCGTATACACAACCTTAGTCACTATAGACAACCGCAAGATCATCATTCCAAACGGCAGTCTTTCTAATGCAGTTATCACAAATGTAACGGCTCAGCCAAAACGCCGCGTAGATCTGACCGTTGGCATCGGCTATACTTCTGATCTGAAAAAAGCCAAAGAAATATTAAACCAGATTTACACCAGCGATCCGTTGATCATAAAAGAAGACGGCATTACTGTTTATTTGGATGAGTTGGCAGACAGCTCCGTTGTCCTTGGCGCAAGAGGCTGGACCAATACTTCTGACTACTGGACCGTCCGCTGGCGCATTTTAGAGCAGATCAAGCTGCAGTTTGACCAGGCTGGTATCGAGATCCCATTCAGCCAGTTAGATATAAACTTAAAACAATCAAATTCAGCCTTGTGAAAACTCAAAATTTTTCAAAAAAGTCTTGACAGGTCTTTTGATATCTATTATAATGTCTATCGTGTCATTCAAAAACACATAGGCATGCGCCTTTAGCTCAGTTGGTAGAGCAGTAGACTCTTAATCTATTTGTCCAGGGTTCGAGTCCCTGAAGGCGCACTCAAAGGTCTGACTTTGCAGATACCAGAAGCTGCGGGGTTGGGCTTTTATTTGTATTTAGAGAATTTTACATCTTATCTTCCAAAAAGGAGGCAGCCACCATGAAATCACTTCAACGCTTTGCCGGTATCCTTACCGCATTCTGTCTTATGATCATTCTTTTTTTCACCTCAGTGGAAGCTGTCGTTTACTGGACTCCCGGATACTTTGAAAAAGAATACACCAAATACCAGGTTTTAGATGATCTTCCTTCTATGACCATGGATGATCTGTTAGATGTTACAGATCAGATGATGGCATATTTAAAAGGAAAACGTGCTGACCTCCATGTTACTACCCGCATGGGCGGTGAGACCCGTGAGTTTTTCAATGAACGGGAGATCGCACATATGGAAGATGTTCAGGAACTGTTTTTAAAAGCCATTGTCCTGCGCCGGATCTGTCTGGCAGTCTGCGTGATTATGCTGCTGTTTATGATCCTTTCAAAGGCTGACCTGTGTACTCTCCTTCCTTCTTCCCTTTGCATGGGAACAGGACTGTTTTTTGCAGTGATCGCAGCACTGGCTGCTGTTATATCCACAAACTTTACAAAATATTTTATTATTTTCCACCATATGTTTTTCAACAATGATCTCTGGATCCTGGACCCATCCACAGATATGCTGATCAATATTGTACCTGAAGGCTTTTTCATGGATACTGCCGGACGCATTGCATTCCTTTTCGGTACGCTCTCGCTGGTCCTTTTTGGCATCTGCCTGATCATGACCCTGAAAAACAAACGCCGTAAATAGGAGTTATCTTATATGAAATATGGGAAATCTATGATTTTTATAAAACGGATCCTTTTTTCGATCCTCAGTATTTACTTCATACTCTTTACATGTACAAGAACCGCTCTGGCCGCGTCTTCCTGGCCGTCTGCTGTCTCGATCGAAGCAGACGGCGGCATCCTTATGGAAGCTCAGACCGGAACGGTTCTTTTTGCTAAAAATGCTGATCAGCCTTATTACCCGGCCAGTATCACCAAAATACTTACTGCCCTGATCGTCCTGAAACACTGCAGTCTGGACGAAGAAGTAACCTTTTCACACGATGATGTCTACAATGTGGAAGCCGGCAGCAGTACTGCTGGAATTGACGAAGGAGATGTTCTTACCGTCCGTGATTGTCTGTATGCCCTTATGCTGGCTTCTGCCAATGAAAGTGCAAATGCACTTGCCTGCCATGTAAGCGGCTCCAGAGAAGCCTTTGCAGAGCTTATGAACCAGACAGCAGAAAGCCTTGGCTGCACAGGAAGCCATTTTGCCAATCCAAGCGGCTTAAACGATGAAAACCACTATACTACTGCCCATGACATGGCCCTGATCGCCAGAGCAGCGATCCAGAATCCTGACTTTTTAGAGATCGATGGTGCACGCAATTACAAATTGCCTCCTACTAAACGTAATCCAGAAGGGGGATATGTAGCAAATCACCACCGCATGCTGGTGAAAAATACTTCTGTTTACTATCCGGGAGCTTTTGCAGGAAAAACCGGCTATACTTCCATTGCAGGCAATACTCTTGTGACCTGCGCCCAGAGAAATAACATGACTCTGATTGCTGTTGTGTTAAATGGTCATCAGACTCATTATCCTGATACAAAAGCTTTACTGGACTTTGGTTTCGACCGTTTCCAGATCTTAAAGGCAGCTGACCACGAAACCACTTATAAGGCTCTGGATAATGATATGACCATCGGCGGCATGACTGTCCAAGACAATATTTCTCTTGAATTAGACAAAAACAGTCTGATTGTCATTCCAAAAGACGCAGATTTCTCAGATACAGAATCTTCTCTTTCCTATGAACTGGATGAAAATGCCCCAGATACCGCAATTGCCCGTATTCTTTACCAATATGACGGTCATTCCATCGGACAGGTTTATTTATGTTCTGCAGGTCAGATCATCCCAAAAGCAGCCAATCGCAGCACTCAGGCTTCTGATCCCGTTGTTTCACCCCAGTCTGACACATCTGATACTGTTAATGCCCGCTCTCAGGCTTCAGCTGGCCGTTCTGCTGCTTCCTCCCAGACAGGTAAAGAATTTCCCTTTATCTTAGTTGGAATCTGCGCTCTTAGCCTTACCGCCATTGGAGTCATTCTCTTTTTCCTTCTCCATTCTCACAGGAAAGAAAAAGAAGACCTGCTCCTGCGCCGTAAACGCCGTCTGGAACGTCTGGAAGATATCGGCTATTCATCCTCTGATTTTGATCAGATGCTGTCCCAGAAACGAAGTTCTTCCCCATCGTACCAAAAACAAAAGCGCAAAATAAAACGACCTCACAAAAAATGGCCTTTTTCCCGTTAAGTATTTTGGAAACCATGATACTGACTCCCCTACATTGCGCTTACAGCAAGAATCGATTATAATACAGTTGAATATAGATCGAGGTGAATCCTATGGTTCTAAAAAAAGATTCTCTGAAAAAATTACCCGGTCAGTTTAAGGACACATTTTTCAACATGCTACACACCCTTCCTATAACGGTTGCCTGCATGACTGTTGCTACACTGACAGCCAACGCGCTCTTTCATCTCAGCGGAAATGCCATTAATGTATCGATCATCTACATTCTGGCAATCCTGCTCCATGCCCGCTATACGAAATGCTACAGCGCCGGTATTGTTGCTTCTATTTACAGTGTATTCTGGGTCAATTATGCATATACGTATCCTTATATGACCCTGAATTTCACACTGAGCGGATACCCACTTACCTTTGTGGGAATGACCTTTATTTCCTGCTTTACCAGCAGTATCTGTATCATGCTTTCCAAGCAGAGTGCACAGATCCAGGAAAAGGACCGTATGCTGATGCAGGCTGAAAAGGAAACCATGCGTGCCAATCTGCTGCGCGCCATGTCTCACGACCTGCGTACACCGCTTACCACGATTATCGGTTCCAGTTCTACGTATTTAGAGCATGAAAACGAAATGTCATCCGGTGAAAAGCGTAAACTGATCCAAAATATTGAAGAAGATGCGCAGTGGCTTTTAAACATGGTAGAAAATCTTCTTTCTGTTACACGTATCCAGGATAACCAGGGTATGAACTCTGTAAATAAGACAGATGAATCTTTAGAAGAAGTTATTTCAGAAGCAGTACAGCGTTTCCACAAGCGTTTTCCCAATGTACCAGTTAAAGTCCATGTCCCAGACACCTTTATCATGGTTCCTATGGACGCCATGCTGATTGAGCAGGTCATCAACAATCTTCTGGAGAATGCTTATTTTCATTCCGGCAGTGCAAAACCTATCGAATTAAAAGTGTCCACAGATCATAAGATCCTTTATATCACTATTAAAGACTATGGAAAAGGTATCGACCCCAAACGTCTTCCAACCCTTTTTGACGGCGGCGGTGTCTCTACCAACGAATCCGGTGACAGCCACAAAGGAATGGGAATCGGACTCTCTATCTGCAAAACCATTATTAATGCCCATGGCGGCACAATACAGGCAGCAAACCACGCAGACGGTGCCATGTTTACTTTTAGCTTACCTGACTGGAAGGAGTATTGATCATGACTACAAAAGCAACCATTATCATTATTGAAGATGAAAAAAATATCTGCAGTTTTATTGAACATATTTTAGAGCCTCAGGGCTACCGCGTGATCAGCGCAAATACAGGAAAAGAAGGTCTGCAGTACATCACTTCTGAACACCCGGATGTGATCCTGTTAGATTTAGGCTTACCGGATATGGACGGCTTAAAACTGATCGAACAGGTACGCTCCTGGAGCATTACACCTATTATCGTTATCTCCGCACGAACTCTTGAAAAGAGCAAGATCGCAGCTCTTGATCTGGGCGCTGACGATTACCTGACCAAGCCTTTTGGTACCGGAGAACTTCTGGCTCGTATCCGTACTGCCCTGCGTCATTCCCAGCGCAACCAGCACATTGGCAGCACCAAATATCAGGTTGGTGATCTGTTAGTAGACTTTGAGCGCCGTCTGGTAAAAGTAAAAGACCAGGAGATCCACTTAACTCAGATCGAGTACAAACTGGTATGTCTTCTTGCACAGAATGCAGGCCGGGTCATGACCTACGAATCCATTATCACAAAGATCTGGGGTCCTTATGCGGACAGTGACAACCAGATCCTCCGGGTAAATATGGCCCATATCCGCCGCAAACTGGAAGAAAATCCGGCAGAACCACAATACATATTTACAGAAATCGGCGTTGGCTATCGTATGCGTGAAGAATAAAGTTACAGTTCAGCCTAAATCTTCTTGTCCGCTGTAAGCAGGCAAGAAGATGCAAGGTTGAACTGTAACAGAATAAATGTCAAAAAAAGAATCCGTCATTTTACTGTTTCGACGGATTCTTTTTTTTCTTTTTATTATCTTCTCTTTTCTGGACCAGCATAGGCAGTGCTTCTTCTCCCACTGACTTAATGGTCTTTACTGCATAATACAGATCTCTTTCTGACTTTTTTACCCGGATCTTCCCTTTCATATAACCATGTTCCGGACAAATGCCAAGAGCAAAATAAAACCGCTGTCCATAAGAAAACCAGCGTATCTTTTTCCGCAGCATCCTGGAACATTTCACACATATAATATCTGCGATCTCTTTATCCTTAAGGATCTCTTCTTTACAGTCAAATTCTCCGGAAACATACTTGGAATACTCTGGGAACTTCAACTGATAACTACTTCCCTGCTCAGGGAGCCTGTAATAGTCAACAGAAATGTATTTTCCATATTCCTCCATATGGATATAGCGCAGTATTCGTCCCGTATAGACTGCATCATCTAAAGCCCGATGAAATGGGCGCTCCTGATCCAGTTCAAGCTCCTCTATGGCATGGTCTAAAGAAATACGGCTCTTCCCATCGGAGTACTCCAGAGAATACAGCTTCTGCACATCATAATATAATAATGGTTTCGGAAATGGGATCTCCATTCCATGATAAGTCATATTTCGCTGCAGTTCCGTCAGATCCATAGATCCCCAGGTACAGAAAATATATTCTTCTCCACACCAGTTCAGAAAATCCTGCATCACCACTGGAAACAGCTGTCCCTTTTTACAAAGCTCCTCCATATCCATGTGCGTCACTTCTGATATTTTAAAATGCATTTCTTTATAAGCTTCTGGACGCACCAGACGGTGAAACTCACTTATCTGCTTCATCTGTCCATTCAGTTTTACAGCCCCGAGCTCAATAATCTCAAAAGGCATATGCTCTACGGAGCATTCTTTTCCCTCCGCACTCTGGTTCCATTCCAGATCAAATACAATATAATTCATGTCTTTATCCTGTCAACTTTTTTACCTATACATAGTACCATATTGACTCAAATATGGAAAGAGGCTATTTTCTGCAGAAAAAAAGAACCACATTTCTGTGATTCTTAAGAGAGGCGACAACCGGAATCGAACCGGTGATAGAGGTGTTGCAGACCTTTGCCTTACCGCTTGGCTATGTCGCCATATTAACTTATATTATTCAATGACCCCAAGGGGATTCGGACCCCTGTTACCGCCGTGAAAGGGCGATGTCTTAACCGCTTGACCATGGGGCCTTGCTAATTTCGAAAAAACTCCCCGAGTAGGACTCGAACCTACGACCCAACGGTTAACAGCCGTTTGCTCTACCGACTGAGCTATCGAGGAATATTGAAAGCTCTGATACATACCTTCAAAACCACATATTGAATACCGAATACCTACAACCTTTTGTTTCCCTTACCTTATTGGTCAAGCCCTCGACCGATTAGTATCAGTCAGCTTCATGCGTCACCGCACTTCCACCTCTGACCTATCTACCTTGTCGTCTTCAAGGGGTCTTACTACCTGCGTATGGGATATCTCATCTTGAGGGGGGCTTCACGCTTAGATGCCTTCAGCGTTTATCCCGTCCGGGCTTGGCTACCCTGCCATGGAGTTGGCACTCCAACAGGTACACCAGCGGCCCGTCCATCCCGGTCCTCTCGTACTAAGGACAGCTCCTCTCAAATATCCTACGCCCACGCCGGATAGGGACCGAACTGTCTCACGACGTTCTGAACCCAGCTCGCGTACCGCTTTAATGGGCGAACAGCCCAACCCTTGGGACCTGCTACAGCCCCAGGATGCGATGAGCCGACATCGAGGTGCCAAACCACTCCGTCGATGTGAACTCTTGGGAGTGATAAGCCTGTTATCCCCAGGGTAGCTTTTATCCGTTGAGCGATGGCAATCCCACTTTCATACCACCGGATCACTAAGTCCTAGTTTCCTACCTGCTCCACCCGTCGGTGTCGCAGTCAAGCTCCCTTATGCCTTTGCACTCTTCTAATGGTTTCCAACCATTATGAGGGAACCTTTGAGCGCCTCCGATACCCTTTCGGAGGCGACCGCCCCAGTCAAACTCCCCGCCTGACATTGTCCCCCAGCCGGCTAACGGCTGCAGGTTAGAAATCCAATACCGCAAGGGTGGTATCCCAACAGCGACTCCTCACAGACTGGCGTCCATGATTCATTGTCTCCCACCTATCCTGTACATGCAGTACCGAATCCCAGTATCAAGCTGGAGTAAAGCTCCATGGGGTCTTTCCGTCCTGGCGCGGGTAACCAGCATCTTCACTGGTATTTCAATTTCACCGGGTGCATTGTCGAGACAGCGCTCAAATCATTACGCCTTTCGTGCGGGTCGGAACTTACCCGACAAGGAATTTCGCTACCTTAGGACCGTTATAGTTACGGCCGCCGTTTACTGGGGCTTCAATTCAGAGCTTCGCTTGCGCTAACCCCTCCTCTTAACCTTCCAGCACCGGGCAGGCGTCAGCCCATATACCTCACCTTACGGTTTTGCATAGACCTGTGTTTTTGCTAAACAGTTGCTTGAGCCTATTCTCTGCGGCCTGGTTTCCCAGGCACCCTTTCTCCCGAAGTTACAGGGTCATTTTGCCGAGTTCCTTAACAATGCTTCTCCCGCCGGCCTTAGGATTCTCTCCTCATCTACCTGTGTCGGTTTACGGTACGGGCACGTATCACACTATAGCGGCTTTTCTTGACAGCCGGAATCACACACTTCGCTACTTATATTCGCTCCGCATCACAGCTTCGGATTGTTAAACGGATTTGCCAATTTAACTCCTACCCTGCTTGCCCCGGTCTTTCCATTCCCGGGCTGTGCTGTCCTTCTGTGTCCCCACAGTTCTGATGATACGCGGTACAGGAATCTCAACCTGTTGTCCATCGGCTACGCTTCTCAGCCTTACCTTAGGCCCCGACTTACCCAGAGCAGATCAGCTTTACTCTGGAAACCTTGGATATTCGGCCTGGAGGATTCCCACCTCCATCTCGCTACTCATTCCGGCATTCTCTCTTCTTAAATGTCCACAGCTCCTTACCGGTACTGCTTCTTCCCTTTAAGAATGCTCCTCTACCAATGTATTTCTACATTCCTAAGCTTCGGTGTTGTGTTTCAGCCCCGGACATTTTCGGCGCAGGACCTCTCGACTAGTGAGCTATTACGCACTCTTTGAATGTGTGGCTGCTTCTAAGCCAACATCCTAGTTGTCTCTGAAATCCCACATCCTTTTCCACTTAACACACACTTTGGGACCTTAGCTGTAGGTCTGGGCTCTTTCCCTTTTGACTGCCCAACTTATCTCGTGCAGTCTGACTCCCGTACATCATTTATGCGGCATTCGGAGTTTGATATCCCTTGGTAAGCTTTGACGCCCCCTTAGGAATTCAGTGCTCTACCTCCGCTAAACTAATACGGGGCTAGCCCTAAAGCTATTTCGAGGAGAACCAGCTATCTCCGGGTTCGATTGGAATTTCTCCCCTATCCACACCTCATTCCCACCCTTTTCAACGGATGTGGATCCGGACCTCCACGGAATTTTACTTCCGCTTCATCCTGGACATGGATAGGTCACCCGGTTTCGGGTCTGCCTGTGCTGACTTTACGCCCATTTGAGACTTGGTTTCCCTTCGGCTCCATGGCTTTACCATTTAACCTTGCCAGCACCGGCAACTCG
>PVML01016925.1_pt1:47500-135000 | contig 336009 bp, 296 predicted proteins | sample 1853371 | NCBI WGS metagenome assembly PVML01 (sample SAMN08533508, study PRJNA380276) | Human gut metagenome, whole genome shotgun sequencing project. | isolation source: participant 1, chromium library | host: Homo sapiens | collected 2017 | reverse complement strand
GCACTGTTTTAAGACCTGGTAGTTTCCTTCCGGAACCTTTTTCTCTGTATTTACGAGAGTTCCATCCAGATCCAGAGCCACCAGCTTTATTTTTCTCATCATAAGAAATGCTCCTCCTTTAATATAAGGAGCCCGTCTCTGTCATATTTAGAAGAAAAAATACCTGTAATCTTCTTAAAGAAAGACGGATTCTCTGCTCTGTCAGCCGCCTCCTCAATAAGGTTCTCAGCTTCTTCTTTTGTTAAGGCAATGCCGTCCTCTTCCATGATCTCAATACGCTCATAAAGAGCCAGCATACTCTTACCGGAAATGCTGCAGTCAATCTTTCCTGCATACTGACAAGCGTATTTTGCAAACTCATCAATATCCATCTCTGCTTCTTTTGGCTCTGCAGACGAGCGTTTCGGGTCTTTTACAACAGGTGCCTGCACCGGCCGTTTTACTGGCTGCTGCTTAACTGGCTGCTTTTTCTCCTGCTGTTTTTTCTCTGGCTGCACTGCCGCTTTTACAGCTGGTCTTTCTGCCGGCTGTGTCTTCTTCACTTCGCCAGTTGCCTTCACTGCCGGTTTCGCCGCCGGTTTTACCTCTTTTAATGGTGTCGCTGCTTTCACTGGCTGTTTTTCCGGCTGCTTTTCTACTGGTTTTTTTACTTTTTCAGCCTTTTTCGCTTTAATACTGTCAGAAGTACCAATGCATTCAAACCGTTTTGCAAGACCTGGATATACCCGATGTAATTCTTCTAACCTTTTCGCAGTATCAATGAGAACTACATTCATTCCAGTTTCATCTCTTGCCATCAGCTGATTTAATTCCTGAAGGATGGCTTCTGTCATATCACCTGCATTTTCAATGATCAGATCTTTTCCAGTCAGTTTATCCGCCAAGGCAAATACACCTCTGCGATTTAGCTTTTCTCCAGAAATCTTTGCTGCCTGGTTCTTTATGCCTGTTTCTTTATGTATCTTACGCAGTGCTTCAATTGCCAGCTCCAAACCCTTTTCAGGTGCCTCTGCCTCGATCATTAAATGATTGGAACCTGAATAAACAGGGCCCTTTCTCAGTTCCCTGATATCTGTAAGAGCTCTGGTCTGCCCCATTTCGTCTTCCAGAGTTTCTTCTTCCATCGCTGCAGCAGATAATTTTGACATCTCTCTTGCCAGCTTTTCCTGAGCCTGTGCCTCATGGAGACGGGCACGGATATCCTCATCCGCAGCTGCCGTTTCATATACAGCCTCGTCTTCAGAATCCATATTTTCTTCGGAAACAGCTGCCGCATTTTTTTCATATTCTGAGTCTTCAACTGCCGCTTCATCCTCAGTTACATCATCTTCCTGTATGGTAACTGCAGGTGTTTCTTCTGGTTCCGGTTCTTCCTCATATTCTTCCGGTTCCTCATCCTCTGGATATTCTTGTTCATAACCAGTTTCCGGCTCCCGTGTTTCCTCTGCATAAACATTTTCGTCTTCTGCTTCCTCTTCACGGCCCAGCTGACGCCGGTCTGTATTTTCTACAGGCTGAACAAAAGAAGTACCCTGATGATATTCCTGCTCTACGGCTTTTAATTTTGCTTCATATTTATCTTTATTTTCTACCAGATCCATCTGATATTTGTTTAAAGGCGCATACTGAAGCTTCAATTCCATGGCCTTGTCCACATATTTTCCCAGGCCGAACATGAGCATGATCTTATCACAGGTCATGACACAAAGCTGTTCCATTCCTGCCTTGTTATACAGTTCTGCCAGCTCATACATCCATTTTTCATCCAGTTCTGCATTGCAATACTGCTCCAAAGTATGGATCAGCTGCTCTACAGGCGCACCTTTTGCCTTTAAGATCATGTATCTTAAGATATACTGGCGCGGATCGTCTGCCGCCATATCACAAAATTCTTTGTAATAGTCTTCTGCCTCTTCTGTACTTCCCTCTTTTAATGCCAGTTCTGCCAGTTTATAAAGAAGACGTTTTCCAATAGGAGCACGCTCAAAAGCCAGAAGCAGAATATCCTTTGCTTCCTGAAACTCCCCATTTTTCTCATAAATGCCTGCAACCATAGACAGGATATTTACATTGCGGACTCTTCTCCAGTCAATGGTATCCGCGATCTTCATAGCTGTCTCATAGTCGCTTTTGCTGACCAGTTTTTTTATCTGTTCAACTTTAATATTAAACTCGTATTTATCCATTTTTGTATCTCCCTGTGCCTTTTCTTACAGCTACAGTTCTGTTCTTCCTTCCAGTGCTCTTAAAAGAGTCACTTCATCAATATATTCCAAATCTCCGCCAACTGGTACGCCACTGGCGATCCTGGTGACTTTAATACCTGTAGGTTTGATCAGCTTGCTAATATACATAGCCGTAGTTTCACCTTCCAGACTGGAATTTGTGGCAATGATCACTTCTTCCACATCTGACTGAAGACGGTGCATCAGTTCCTTTAACTTAATATCATTTGGTCCGATCCCTAACATAGGCGAAATGGCACCATGGAGCACATGATATACCCCATTGTACTTTCCGGTCTTTTCATAGGCTGCCAGGTCCCTGGTATTTTCCACTACCATAATCGTCTTGTGGTTTCTCTTGTCACTGCTGCAGATAGGGCAAAGTTCTTTGTCTGTCAGTGTAAAACACTCTTTACAATAACGTACATTATTCCTGGCACTGGTCATAGCACCAGCCAATTCATCTACCTGTTCTTTCGGCATATTAATAATATGAAAAGCAAGGCGTTGTGCAGACTTTGCTCCCACTCCCGGAAGCTTAGATAATTCTTCGATCAGTTTGGTGATCTGACTGCTGTAATAATCCATTAGAACGGAAAGCCTCCGCCTAAAGCGCCGCCCAGTCCACCTGTAAGCTTGGACATAGCTTCGCTGTTTGCAGCTTCCATCTGACGGAATGCTTCATTGGTCGCTGCTACGATCAGATCCTGCAGCATCTCAATATCATCCGGATCTACTACTTCTTCAGATAATTTAATGGAAACTACCTCTTTTTTACCGGATACTGTCACAGTAACGGCACCGCCGCCTGCTGCTGCTGTATATTCCTTCTCTTCCAGTTCTTTTGTAGTCTCTTCCATCTGGCGCTGCATACGCTGTGCCTGCTTCATAAGATTGTTCATATTTCCCGGCATACCGCCTGGGAATCCGCCACGTTTTGCCATGGTGTGTTCCTCCTCATAATCATTTAAATTTTTTAATCTTCGTAAGTAATATCCATATGGATCTTATCTTCTAAGTCTTCTTTTGTAACGTATATGGTGTCTAAGCGTTCTCCCCGTCCAGCCAGCCGAGTCTTAAAATAAATGGATTTTCCATAGTTAGCCTGGACCAGCTGCTCCAGCTGACCTATTACAGTAGGACGCCTTCCCATATCATAGCTCATGGAATCAAGAAATACAATGGTAAGACAGCCTTCTCCGCCAGGTTCTACCACTGTATCCCTGAAGCAGGCTCTTGCGCTGCCTCCTGCGCTCCGTATGATCTTCGCCCACTCATTGCGGATGAGATTTAAGTCCTCTAACTGGGCCGGTGGGAGGCTGACCTGATTTGGCGGAGCAATGGCTGCTCCTGCTGCCTCAGATACATTTCCTCCAGGAATGCCCTGAGCACCTGCTGCCGCCTGCACCGAAGTGCCTGCCATCTGAGACTGTACACCCTGCATACCTGTATTTGCCGGTGCCATGCCCATCTGTACCGGGACGCCTGTCTTTGGCATAAATCCCCCTGCTTCCAGATCTTCTACCGCTGCCTCCAGCTGTTTTAACCGCTGGAGAATGGAATCCAGATCCGGTTCCATAGATGGTCTGGTCAGCTTGATCAGGGCAACTTCTACCATAACACGCTTCTGGCTGGCATAACGCAGCTGGTTGGAAAGCTCAGAAAGCACACGGATATAGCGCATCAATGTATTTCCATCTGTTTTTGTGGAATCTTCTTTTAACTGTTTTAAATTTTCTTCTGACATATCCAGAAGGCCTTCTGCATCATCTGCACTCTGGATCAATAGCAGATTCCGCAGATACCAGATAAAGTCCGTGACAAACTGGCCTAATTCACGCCCCTGAATCACGATCTCTTCTAACTGGGTAATACAGTCTTTCGTTCGTCCTTCGATCACTGCATTAAACATGCTGCTGAATACACCGGAATCTACTGCTCCAAGGACATCCAGGACATTTTCATAAGTCAGTAATTTTCCATAGTGGAAGGCCACGCACTGGTCCAAAAGACTTAATGCATCTCGCAGGGAACCGTCTGCCGCTTTAGCAATATACATAAGAGCCTTATCTTCAGTTTCAATATGCTCTGCCTCTGTCAGCTGACGCAGTCTTCCTGCAATGGTCTCCAGGGAAATACGCTTAAAATCATATCTCTGACACCGTGAAAGAATGGTGATGGGTATTTTATGCACTTCTGTAGTCGCCAGAATAAATATTACATAAGATGGCGGCTCTTCCAGTGTTTTTAACAGAGCGTTAAATGCACCGATGGATAACATATGAACCTCATCGATAATATAAACTCTGTATTTTCCCTCTGTAGGCGGATACTGGACCTGTTCCCTGATATCACGGATATTTTCCACACCGTTATTAGATGCCGCATCGATCTCCACTACATTCATGGATGTGCCTGCTAAAATAGATTTACAGGAAGCACACTCATTGCATGGACTTCCATCAACGGGATGTTCGCAGTTTACCGCTCTTGCATATATTTTTGCAATACTGGTCTTACCAGTACCTCTTGTTCCGCAAAATAAATATGCATGTCCAATACGTTCGGATGTGATCTGATTTTTTAAGGTTTGGACAATAGGGTCCTGTCCCTTTACATCTTCAAAAGAGACAGGACGCCATTTTCGATATAATGCCGTATACGACATTTTCTTACTCCTTATTTTTACTCATCACCAAAGCTGATGCCGATCCTCTTTGCTTCTTTGATCATAGAGCATTTTGGATCTACCATTTTTAATTTTCCGGCCACTTCGGATAATGGTACTTTGGTGATCTCATTATTTTTTAAAGCTGCCATATAACCATATTCTTCGTTTATAATAAGCTCTGCCGCTGCTGCTCCCAGTCTGGTTGCCAGCACACGGTCATATGGACACGGCTCTCCGCCACGCTGCATATGGCCTGGAACCGTAACTCTTACCTCACTGCCTGTAACTTCCTGAATGCGGGCACCGATCTCATATGCTACAGATGGATAAACAACGCCATTTTTCTTTTTCTCTTTTAATTCTTTCTTGGACATGGAAGCATCTTCTTTTGAAATAGCTCCCTCAGCCACTGCAAGGATCGAGAAACGTTTTCCGGCTTTTGTCCGTTTGGTAATAGCATCGCAGACTGCCTTGATATCGTATGGGATCTCCGGAAGAAGAATGATATCCGCGCCGCCTGCAAGCCCCGCATATAAGGTAAGCCAGCCAACTTTGTGGCCCATAACTTCTACAATAAAGACTCTTCCATGGGAAGCCGCTGTTGTATGGATACAGTCAATAGCATTGGTAGCTACCTCCACTGCGCTCTGGAATCCAAATGTCATATCTGTTCCCCACAAATCATTGTCAATGGTCTTTGGAAGAGATACTACATTCAAACCTTCTTCGCTGAGCATATTGGCAGTTTTCTGGCTTCCGTTTCCGCCTAAAACTACCAGACAGCTTAATTTCAGTTTTTTATAGGTATGTTTCATAGCCTCTACTTTATCCAGACCATTTTCATCTGGAACCCGCATCTGCTTAAATGGCTGACGGGATGTTCCAAGAATGGTTCCGCCCTGAGTAAGAATACCTGAAAAATCCGCTGGCTTCATAATCTGATAATCTGCATACATCAGGCCTTTATATCCGTCTTCAAATCCGATGATTTCTACATCATCCAACATGTTGTACAGAGCTTTCGCTACACCGCGCATGGTTGCGTTTAATGCCTGGCAGTCACCGCCGCTTGTCAAGATACCAATTCTTCTCATATTGCATTTCCTCCATAGTCAGAAATCAGTGAATGCTTCTATTATACCCATTATGTAATTATAGCGCAAAGGTTTTCAAGGGGCAAGCGCATTTTCCCCAAAGGCCAGCAGCTGAATTTGGACATAAAAAACCTGCAGACACTGGATTTCTCCAAAGCCTGCAGGTTTAATATTTTATAAATAGAAATCCACGCGCCTTGCTTTGTACCGTCATCACAAACGTTACTCATGCAGTTAACTCAGTCCAGGCTGCCTTACGGCACACGAAAGGTCCTGCTTAGTGCTGCTGCATTCCTGCCCTGACACGGTTCACAGGTTTCCGTTGCGTAAGACCCAAACGTCAACGCCACTTACACAAGGCAGCTTTGCAATGGTCGATCCGGGGCAAGGCATCACCTCTGCTGGAGCGGATTGCAGATACAGGGCACCGCTATCTCCCCGGCTGCGTGGAAACTTTATAACAATTTTATGCCTATCTAGTATACCTGTGGGGCGTGTTTTTGTCAAGTGATTCATCGAGAAGATGCACCCAAGTGCGTCTTGTTATCCCGTTTTTCCTCTGCTATAATAAAATTTGCAGCCTTTAGGCTGTTTTATAAATACACAAAAAATAAGGAGTATTTTCATGAACCATACACAAGAAAAACACGACCAGTATTATGAAATGGCCAATTCGCCCATCAGCCATATTATCCCCAAACTTGCTGCGCCTACCATTGTCAGCATGCTGATCAGTTCTATTTACAACATGGCTGATACATTTTTTGTAAGTCAGCTGGGCACCAGTGCTTCCGGCGCTGTAGGCGTTATTTTTTCTGCCATGTCCATTATCCAGGCATTGGCATTTATGATCGGAATGGGTGGCGGCAATTTTATGACCCGTTCATTAGGAGCCGGTAAACGGGAACAGGCAGAACATATCGTTTCCATTGCTTTTTTTACCGGTATCATCATGGGGCTGGTGATCACAGTTCTGGCCACCTTTAATATTCACAGGGTTATCCTGCTTTTAGGCGCTACAGAGACCATTGCTCCTTATGCAGAAGCCTATGCGCGCTATATTTTTATTGCAGCTCCATTTATGATCTGTTCTTTTATTATGAACAACCTGCTGCGTTTCCAGGGAAAGGCCTCCTACGCAATGGTAGGCATTACCATCGGCGGTCTTTTAAATATTGCCCTGGATCCTCTTTTTATCTTTTCAATGGGAATGGGAACAGCCGGCGCTGCTTTAGCTACAGGACTTTCTCAGTTTATCAGTTTCTGTATTCTTTTGTGGATGTGCAATCATCAGGAAAGCTGTATTTCTATCAGCATCCGAAACTTTCAGCCAAAACTGGCTATTTACCGTGAGATCATCTATGGTGGTATTCCCTCTCTGGGACGTCAGGGAATTGCCAGTGTAGCAACGATCCTGATGAATTTTATGTGCCAGCCTTATGGTGATGCTGCCATTGCGGCTATGTCCATTGTCAGCCGCTTTATGTTTTTTATCAACTCCGCTATTATCGGTTTTGGTCAGGGCTTCCAGCCTGTATGCAGTTACTGCTTTGGTGCCGGACTTTATGATCGCATAAAGAAAGCCTGCTGGTTCTGTATCCGTATAAGCACCATCGTTCTCCTGGCACTTAACATCATCTGTTTTCCTACAGCCCGTTCCATTATTACGCTTTTCCGACGCAGTGACCCCACTGTTATTGAGATCGGCACGCTGGCTCTCCGGCTGCAGCTTATCACTCTTCCTCTTCAGGGAACTGTTATCATGGGAAATATGATGCCACAGTCTATTGGATATGGATTCAGAGCTACTTTGGTATCTACTGCCCGTCAGGGAATCTTTTTGATCCCTCTTCTTACGATCCTGACTTTCACGTTAGGGCTTTTTGGTATCCAGTGTGCCCAGCCCATCGCGGATATTGCCACTTTCTTACTTGCGCTGTTTGTGATCCGTGGTATTTTTAGGGAGTTTCCAAAAGATGCTTCTTCTTCCTTAACTCACTAAAAAATCCTGACATCATTTCAGAACATTCTTCTTCCAATATACCTGTAACAACCTGAGCCTGGTGATTGAAACCAGGCTCTTTTAATAAATTGAGAACAGAACCGGCACAGCCTGCTTTGCTGTTCATGGAGCCAATGACCACTCTTGGTATTCTCGCCTGGACAATAGCACCGGCGCACATGGGACATGGTTCCAAAGTCACGTACAGTGTACAATTTTCCAGACGCCAGTCCCCTTCTTTTTTACAGGCTTTTTTAATGGAAGTGACCTCAGCATGGGAAAGAACCGTTTTATCTGCGTTTCTCCGGTTATAGCCTCTTGCAATGATCTGTCCATCTTTTACAAGGACACAGCCAATGGGAACATCTCCTATTTTGGCTGCTTTTTTTGCCTGCTTAATGGCTTCTTTCATATATTTTTCGTCTTCAGCTTTAATTTTTGCAGCTTTCGCCTCTTCTTCTAATGCCTTCAGACGGCGTTTTTCATTTCTTGCTTCCCAGCGGCGCTGTCTGGTGGCAAGTCCTTTCTGGGTGGCTTCATCCATAGAGTATATCTACCTTTCTAAAGTTCATTGGATTTCCCGCATTCCTGTATCAGTGCATCCTTTCGTAAATAACCGGTCCAATGACGGAAGATGCAGATTTGAGTATACAGTTTCAAAACGAAAGCGGTCTGTCTGTTGGATTATAGCACATTTACTCCACATTCTCCATCCTTACGTCCGCATACCAGTAGCCAAAACGACCGTCCTGGGCCGGCTGAGTCTTTGCGAGGACAAAATGCGGAAATCCGAACATAGATGCCATATATTTTTCATTGCTGTAGTAATGACCGGGAACTCCCAGTATGTAACGTGCCCTGGTATGTTTTTCATCACCTACTCTGGCAAATATCAGATATCGGTAGTTGTAATAGCCATGAAGGAGAAAACTGTTGTTGCCGTATCCCCAGTTTTCTCTTGGAAGAAGCCCTATATCCTGAGGACGGATCGCAAGTATTTCAGCAGTTCCCGGACTGTCAAAAGCCTGCATTTTGGGATAATGTTTCCGGAAACGGTCCCAAAGCACCTCCGGACCCCATTTTTCTTCTTCTGCGTCCAGATGTTCTAAGGCTTTTGGATCGCCAAGGGGGATTTCTTCCTGCTGTGTGCTTTGGATAAATGGACTGGACGAAGACTGGGGTGACTGTGGCTGCTGGTCTGTGGGTGGCTGGACCGGCTGGCCTATGGTGGACTGTGACTGTCGATCTGCGGGTGGCTGAGCTATGGATGGCTGGGCTTGTCGATCTGCGGGTGGCTGCACCCACTGATCTGCGGATGGTTGTGGTGACTGGGCTGCGGATGGTTGCTTAGGCGGGTCTCCAGACAGCTGTAATTGCTGCAGAAGCTTCGGTTCAGATGTATTTTGCGGTGCCCCGGATGCTGCTGGTGCTGTATCTTCTGCCGCATTTCCCTCTGCCGCACTTTCCTTTTCCACATTTTCCTTTTCCGCTATATTATCACCCACTTTCGCCGCCTCATCGATCTCCCGGTTCAGCTCTTCAATCTGCTTTTTCAGCCGTTTATCCCGTTCCTGTGTATCATCCGGCTTTTTTTCCGCTGCCTCTGCCAGCTCCAACTCTGCCGCCTGAGCCACTGCATCTTCCCAGACCGTCTTGTATACACGCCATTCTTCCCCTTTTTCATGAATGACCAGACCAATGCAGCTATCCAGGGAATTGCCTGTCCCCATTACATTTTCCACATTTATAATGGTGCGGAACTCGCCACAGCCATTTCTTATAAAGATATTTCCCAAAGGGATCTCCTGACCTGAAGCGATCAGATAAACACCAATATCATTTCCCCCTGCATATATCTTTTTTACGTTTACACTAAGGCGGCACTGGCCGTTTCTGGACTCCAGCTTTACAAAACCGATATTTTTCCCCTTTTCTTCTCCTTCATAAGCATAAATATACGATATTAACCTGCGATAACCTGTCATATCCTCACTCCTTGCTTTTAACAGCTGTTCCATTTTATAAACCAGAGATCTGCAAAGAGATCCCATCAGTATTTATTGTATGCACAAGGAGTAAAGCTCTATGTCTTTTTATTTTAAATATCTATAATAAGGTATCATTACAACGGGAAGAGTAACCACCCACGCCAGGACAGTTGCTACATAATATCCGTATTCTCCAATAAACACAGGCAACACAGAAACGGAAAATACTCTTGCTAAAAGTTGTAAAAATCCGGCATACATAGGGTATTTTGGATGTCCTAATGTCTGAATGGCAATTCTGTATAAATACATAGGCGCCATAATAAACATTCCCAGTGTGATCACCCGCACATCTGCCACTGCTACATGAAGCGTCTGGGCATACAGCGGATCAGACGGTGATAAAAACATTCCCACAAGAACTGGAGCCAGGCTCTGGACCAGGATATTTAAGACAAATGCCAGTGCCAGACCAAAAAGTACTACCTGATGCTGTCCTCTCTTTACCCGATCTTTTAATCCTGCGCCAAGATTTTGTCCAATAAACACAGACAGTCCAGTCTGAATAGCCATGACCAGAGATTCCAACATGGTAAATATTTTGGTTCCAGAAGAAATTCCCGCTGTAAAATACGGACCAATGGCATTTACATTTCGTGACACGAAGCTTCCGCCAATAGTGATCACTGCACTGTTTACAAACATAGGCAGCCACAGACTGACCATCTGCTTTAACAGGCTTATATCCAGTCTCCAGTAGGACAGATCACCGGTAAATATTTTGCTTTTAAACAGCGGGACTAAGGCAATCACCATAGATACAAACTGAGCGTGCCTGAATACTAATATATTTACCTACAATCACAGCATCTGTAATATAGTATAATTGTTGAAATATGTTCCCAAAAATCAGTGGAATGGAAAACAGAACCACCAGACGCACCGGGCTTCCTGCTGTCATGTTTATATTCCTGCTTTTTGCTTTTTTTACTGTACCTGTCATATATGTTCCCTCTTAACAGCCTTATTCTGTAAACAGATAAGGCTGCTGCAGTTTTATTTGCAGCAGCCCCAGGCTTGTTTTTATATTTTATTATTTTATTTACATTTTAGCCATTGCCTGTTCATCTGTGTAATGCTCAAACCAGATATAATATACTTCCTTACCAGGATCAGAAACAAGGTCATGGTCTGCACCTGCAGGAATGAAGCTCCAGTCACCAGCGTGATGCTGAACAGTTTCCATATTGTTTTCTGCCTTGTAACCTACGCTCATGTGGAAATCAGAATCACCTAAGCAGTAATTCCACTGATGAACCTTTGGGTGTCCCTTTTCTACGGTGCCTTCACCGACAGCTCTGGTTGTTCCCAGAATGATTCTTCCATGCCACTTCGGGCAAAGGATCATTCTTGCCTCTGTATTTGGTCCCTTGCAGTCCTGGATGTACTGAACACACTCGCTGTGAAGACGGAAATACGGGAGACGGATATGCCATCTGTCAAATGCAGCTCTATCCCACTGATTCATTTCAATTACATTGTAGACAAATTCCATATCTTCAATTGCATGGATCTCATATTTTTCCTTATCCATAAATGGAACATAGAAAGCAACTTCTGTAATCTTATGTACTCCGTCACAGTCTGTCAGTTCACCTTCGCCTTTTCCGAAAAAAATAACCACTGATTTATCTGCAAAAAGCTCTGGAGATACCTTATGTCCAGCTTTCAAAAAGCATTTGAAGCTCTGAATTCCACCATGATATACACCTGGCAGTAATTCTACTTTTGCAAATCCATTGTCATCATACTGTGCTCTCGCAGCAATGTCTGATGCTTTCTCTACATAGAAATTTTTCTCGTATTCTCTCTCCATTTTTTAATCTGCTCCTTTTATATATTTTTATATATTCATATAATAGCTACAGCTTTATTAATGTTTCAGTTTATCTTCCAGCTTATCGCCCTTTGCAAGAGTGACCATAAAATCACGCTCTCTTGTATAATGCTCATACCATACATAGAATACTTCTTTGCCTGGTCTTGCAATTAGACTATGATCCGGTCCTGCCGGAACGAAGCTGAAATCTCCGCCTCTTTGAATGACAGGCTCCTGATGATCCACACTCAGTTCAAATTCTGCATTGTCAATGCTATAATTCCACTGTGCAACGGTAGGATGTCCTTTTTCATCAGTTCCTTCTCCTACAGCCCGTACAACACCCATTAAGATTCTTCCCATCTGTCCTGGGCCTACAACCAACCAGGAAGTGGTATTGGGACCCTTGCAATCCTGGTCATAAACCTGTCCATCTGTGTACTTTAAGAAGAATGGCAGATGAATATGGCTGTGATCAAAACGTTCCTTATCCCACTGGTTCATATCTACCACGCTCATGATAAATTCCATATCATCTATTGCATGGATCTCAAAAGGAGAATGATCAAAATCAGGAAGATAAAATGATAATTCTGTAATGTTGTGGGCCTCTTTCGTATCTGTTACGTAGCCCCGGCCCTTTCCAAACATGTATACAACGGTTTTATCTTTATACAATGCCGGTTTTACTTCGCATCCTGCTTTTAGGAAACATTTATAATTTCTGATGCCTCCGTCATAACTGCCTGCCAGCACCTCTGTCTGAAAAAATCCATTTTCATCATATTGAATGCGGATGTCTTCATTTCTTACGATATAATAACCTTCCATAAACGCTACCTCTATTCCATTTCACCTTTCGCCAGCTTCACAATATAATCACGACTGCCTCTGGTAAACTGCTCATACCATACATAGAATACTTCCTTACCCGGCTGTGCAATCAGGCTGTGATCCGGTCCTGCTGGAATAAAGCTGAAATCGCCTGCCTTTGTATGAGTAGTCTCTCCGTCAACAGTAATATCAAAATCTGCGTTTCCAAGGCAGTAATTCCACTGATGAACAGCTGGATGTCCCTTTTCATCAGTTCCTTCTCCTACGGCCCTTACAACACCAAGGATCACATGACCTAACTGCTTTGGATTTAATACATGCCAGGATGTGGTATGAGGACCTTTGCAGTCCTGATCATAACGCGGGCATTTGCTTAATGGTCTGAAATACGGCAGTCTCACATGGGACTTGCTGTAATCTTCCCAGTCATAGTCATCCATTGTTACAATGGACTTGATAAACTCCATATCTTCAAAAGCGTGGATCCTGTATGGATTTTTGTCAAATGCTGGGAAGTAAAAGCTGATCTCTTCTTCAATGGAATTGACACCATTTTGATCCGCCACATATCCCTTTCCTTTGCCAAACATATAGATGACTACTTTATCCTTGTACAGCTCCGGAACGATCTCTGCTCCTGCTTTTAAAAAGCCTTTGTAATTATGGATACTGCCATCATGGCTGCCCTCCAGAAGTTCTGTAAGGGCAAAGCCATGTTCATTGTAATCTGCTTTTATTTCTTCCGCTCTCGCAATATAAAATTTATTCATTTTCCTACCTCACACTACAGACCAGAGATTTAGCCGTAAATACCATCTTTTAAATCTTTAAAGATCTGCTGATATCTCTCAAGAAACTGCTCTCTAGTTTCTACGCCAGCAACATATTTTGCCCAGTTCTCCTGCATATCTGTATAAATAGATGATGGCATGTATACGAAAACATTCTCTGTTGCTTTTCCTGCATCGATGGTATCAATTACATCTTTTGCAATAACAGGAAGTTTATCGGATACCTCCAGTCCCTGAATAGATGTTGGACTTCCCATAGTTTCCTGATGCCATAATCTTGCAGTATCAGAGGATACTAACCAGCTTGCAAAATCCTTTGCACATGCAACTACATTTGGATCGTCATTTTTTGTAACACTAATACTAATTGTTGCAATTGCCATCTTATTCTTAGATGCGTCATTTGAAATCGGAAGGATTCCCTGTTTTACATGATCAAGCAGTGCCGGATTCGCATTCTGGATATTTGGTGTTTCGTAAGATCCTTCACCGATCAGCATTGCACACTCTTCTGCAAAGAATGCATTACGGCAGGTCCATTTATCTGCTGAAACAGCGCCTTCCTGTGCATAAGGCATTAATATCTGTTCATATGTATCTAACAGTTCCGTCATCTCTGGATCATTGGCAAGATCTACGTCTTCTCCGTTCATCAGTTTAGCTAACGTTTCTTTTCCGCCATCTGGCTTATCCAACAGCCAGTAATTTCCTACATTGTTAAATAAATTCAGATAAGTCTCTGCCCATGGAAGCATAAATGGCTGAATGCCTTTTTCCTTCAGATCCTTGCAGTACTGCAACAGTTCATCTCTTGTTTCCGGCATATGATCCCAGCCAGTCTCTTCCAGGATCTTAGTATTATAAAGAATTCCTGTTCCTTCCATTGTCATAGGCAGAACCAACATTCCGTAATCGCCATCTGTACCATTTTCAATCTGAGCATCTGTCAGCATTTCGTATGCTGGACAGCCAGTGCTTAAATCTTCACAGTACTGCCACCAATCCTGTCTTCTTACACCATAGCCAAGGTTAATGATGTTTGGCAGCTCTCCTGCTGAAAGAGCAGATACTAATAAATCATCATATTTATCAGAACCTGGGAATGTAGCTGTAATCTCACCGATTTCCGGATGCTCTGCTTTATATGCATCAATCAACATATTAAAATTATCCGTCCACTGCCCCAGTGGAAGCATAATGGAAAGATCGACTGAACCGGCAGGAAGACTCTTTACATCAATCGTTTTCTCTTTCGCTGCCTCTGTTTCTTCCTTTGAAACTGCCTCTGAACCAGCTTCTGTTTTAGCTGCCTCTGTTGTTGCGGTATCTGAAGAACCACATCCTGTCATTCCTGTTACTGCCATGGCTGCTGCCATAAATAACGCTGCTACTCTTCTTTTCTTCATAAACTGCTTCCCCTTTCGTTTATTAAAATTATTAAAATTTAAGTGATGAAACTTACAACTTTCCGGACAGTTGTAAGCTCTAGCCTTTCACTGCTCCTACTGTTGCCCCACTCATTACCTGTTTCTGTGAAATCACAAAGAAAACAAACAAAGGAAGGATTGACAAAGTTACTGCTGCTACTGCTACATCCCAGGAGAACAATGCCTCGTTAAATAAGGACATCATTGCAATCTGAATCGTACGCAGCTGTGGCTTTGTAAGAATAAACTGTGTCATCAGGTAATTATTCCAATATTTTAACACTTCCAGACATACGATCGTAAACATGGTTCCTTTTGTCAGTGGAAATACGATTCGCCAGTAAAGAGACATCGGCGAACAGCCATCAATAACTGCTGACTCTTCAATTTCTAATGGAAGTGCCTTTACCGCCCCTGTTACCAGAAAAACCGACATAGGCATGGAAAATGTCCAATTACTTAAAATAACGCCCAGATAATGATTTCCAAGTTTTAATAAACCAATCATTTTTGCAAATGTGATCATAATACATTGAAAAGGAACACTCATTCCACAAAGGATCAATACAAAACAGAGTTTTGTAAACCAATTGTTATGACGTGTGATCCAATAGCCGGTCATTCCGCTTAAAATCACAGTACCAATAGCAGAAAATACAGTAACGATCAATGTATTTCCCAAAACTCTCAGGAAATCCAATCTTCTCCACGCTTCTTTAAAATTGCTTAACGTTGGGTTGTGTGGAAATGCTGCAATATTTGCTGCAATCTCTGAGTATGGTTTAAAAGAATTCAGTACCGTAAAATATAAAGGTATGATTACGAGACAGCAGCTAAAAATGATAAATACAAGCGCCAGAAACAAGTACAATCTTTTCGCCTTTTTCATTATAAAGTCACCTCATTTCTGGATGTCAGTTTCATCTGTCCAAAGGAAACTACTAACAATACAATGATAAATAAAATGGACTTTGCTGCACCAAAAGCGATCTGGTTACTTCTAAATGCTGTTGCATATATATTCATCATAACGCCTTCTGAAGTTCTGTAAGGATTACCATTTGTAAGAGAAATATTCGTATCATATAAAAGCATTGCCCAGTTAATAGCAATAAACAGACACCTTGTTGTTGTTCCCTTTAAAAGCGGGAGAGTAATAGATTTGAGGATCGTAAGCTTAGATGCACCATCTACAGTAGCTGCTTCGTAGTAATCTTTTGAAATCGCTGCCAGACCAGAATTGTAAATGATCATCAGATACCCTGAAAGAGACCAGGTCATAACGATTACCAGTGCCCAGAAAGAAGATTCCGGAGTTGTAAACCACTGCTGGGCAAACCACTTAATGCCAGTCCAGTTACCAAACTGGACAAATACATTCTGGAAAATGAATCTCCACAAAAATCCAAGTACAACACCACCAATAATACGTGGCGCATAGATCAGCGCTCTCCAGAAATTTTTATAAGGGATATCCCCTGAAAGCACATATGCCCAGAAAAATCCAATCAGATTGGATATCACTACAACAAAAATGGAAAACTTAATAGTAAACCAGAAAGATGTCCAGTACGTAGCATCTTTTACGGTTCTCAGATAATTTTTTAATCCGATAAACTTAAAAATAGGGTCAATACCATTCCAGTTTGTAAATGAATAAAATATCTCACTGACTAAAGGGATCAGAAACAGCAAAGTAAACAGCAGCATCGTCGGCCCCAGGAATATAGCACTTCCTTTAATTTCCGTTAAAACATTTTTTGTTTTTACAACACTTTTACTATTCAACAAAAATCATCCCCCTTTAAATCATAAATCATGTACATCTAACAGTCATTTTTCTCACTTGTTATGGTAATATGTTACCATTCCTGTTTTTATTTTAGTACATACATTTTTGACTTAAAGGAGGACTTTTTTGACCTCTATTTCTAAATTTTCTGCCGATATTGGGCCGGTGTCATAGAGCAGGCTAATTTAAACTGCCGTGAAAAATACTTGGCATCAAAATACCCCACCTGGTCTGCAATCTCTGCAACTGTCAAATTCGAAGAACTAAGCAATTCTCTGGCATTTTCTATCCGTATATTGTTTAGATATTTTGCCATTCCAATTCCCGTATGTTTTTTAAATGCCCTGCTCAAATAATCCTTGTTTACATGAAAATAATCTGCAATCTCCTGCTGTGATATTTTTTTCATATAATTCAGTTCCAGAAAATCTTCTATTTTAGCCATCAGTCCTGAAATGTTCTGGGTGTGTTTACGGCACTCTATCAATTTGGCTGCACACAAAATAAAATATCTTGTCATACATACAGGAATCTCTTTCCAAGAACAGGAAAGAATATCTCCAAAATTCTTTACCTGTATTTCTGAGAATAACTCCTCCTCTAAAACATCGGATTCACTGACCCATTTTTTATATACTGCAAGAAAGCCATCCCATACATTTCTGTAAATTCCCAAAGTGATCTTCTGGTTTTCTATTAAAGCCGCAGTCCACAGGTTCAGCTGCTCTTCAAATGTTATAATATTACCCAGTATAATAGAAGAATACATAGCTCTTTCTAATTTCAGATTTTCTTTTAAGCGGATATGGGACATACCCTTCCTGTATAGTTCTGTAATAAAAATTCCTGTCCCAGAAATATGATCTGCCGCTGTTTTGGCTTCTTCCCATGTGTTTTCCAATTCTGAAGGAAATGGACGCACACTGCTTACTCCCAAATGGATCACACAGTTTTCACTTACTGCAATTTTTTTTAATTCCAGGATCTGGGCAGAAAAATCTGTTTTTTCTGTCCCATAGATCAAGATTACAATATCCATAGAGGGTTTCATGTTTTGAAATACAGCCCCTTTTCCTTCTGATTCCAACATATCCTGTATTCTGTTCACAAAACGACTCAGCTTAAGAAGATAACCTTCTTCATGTATTGGAAGCGTGCTGCCACTGCAATGCAGGATGCAGCTGCGATCTGCATTTTTCAGCTGCTGTGATATTTTTACAAGTTCTTCATATGCCTTGTCTGCAAGTTCAGGACGAAATAATTTACGTAAAAGACCATGCTGATAATCCGGTGACATACGTTTAAATTGCTTATCTACAGTGAATTTTTCCTCTTCCTCTATTATCTTCATTTGTGAAACTGCTTTTAATACTGCTTCCTCCAGCTTGTCCTGTTCAATTGGTTTTAGCAGGTATTCCACTGCTCCTAGTATGAACATAGCCCTTACATATTGAAAATCATCGTGGCCGGAAATGACCACTGCTTTTGTATTAAGATTCTGGTCATTAATATAATTCATAATATCCATGCCAAAAACATCCTCGATCACTACATCTACAATAAGCAATTCTGGTCTTTCAGCCTGTAAAATATTGATAGCATCTTCTACATTGTCCGCAGTCAATACTGTATCAAACCCATATTTTTCCCATTCCAGAAGCAGTTGTATGGCATCTCTTACATGACTTTCATCATCTACGATCAAAACTTTCATCCTTCTACCTCCTTAAATGGTCTGACATGCGCCGGAACAACAAATTCTACGCTGGTACCATTAAGATTATTCCCATAAATCAAAAAATCGCACTCTCCAAAACTCAGTATAAGCCTCGAAAATACATTTTCAATCCCAATAAAATGGTGATGATCATTTCCTTCTTTTGCAAAATAAGATAATGCTGTCGTCTGCTGTACTTCCTTTGAAGCCACTCCCTCCTGCAGCTTGCTGCGTATCTGTCTTATGGTATCGTAAATCTGACAGACTCTGTCATCTGTCACTGCTATCCCGTTGTCTTTTATTAGTACATGAAGCATCCCATCTGTAAGTCCGATTTTTAGCTGAATGGCACCATCTGATTTCTTCAACAGATTTCCGTGTGTGATCGCATTTTCAATCAATGGCTGAATTGTCATCTTGGGAATCCTGATATCAGCTGCTCCTGGATCCATTTCACAGTCCAAAATCAGCTGCTGCTCAAAACGCATCTGCTGAAGCGCCACATATCTTTTTACATAATCCAATTCCTTTTCAATAGGAACCATACTTGGTTCCAACACCATGGCATAATGGAGCATCTGTCCAAAAGAAGAGATCATCTGGTACTGCTTTACATTTTTATCTTTTAATGCATTGGTTGCAAAACACTGAATCACATTATAAATAAAATGAGGATTTATTTGTGCCTGCATTGTACGCAGTTCTGCTTTTGTATACGCCAGTTTCAATTCATATTTTTGAATTGCATGTTCTTTTAAGGAATCCATCAGCTTTTCAAAAGAATCAATCAGCGAACTTATTTCATCATTTTCACCATAAATGATACATTCACCGATCTTTTTTCCTTTGTCCCAGCTTTTCATTTCCCGTTCTCGTTCCATATATGTAGTAATCTGACGCAGTGACACCGTATACTTTAATATTCTGAAAGAAGTAATACACCATAAAAGTACTACCAATATTCCAAATATTCCCAGTATGGAAAGCATCTGGGTAAGAGTTAATGCATATACACTGTCTGGATCAATGGCTGTTATGATCTTCCAGTTAAAATACTTGGAAACAATATCAACCTCTGACAGAAATTCAGCACCATACCTGGTGAAGATCCCTGCTTGCTCTAATTCAGAATAAGAAGGATAATACTCCAGGAAGCTTTTCATCTGGGCCTGCGTATCGCTGGAAGCCACAATAATATTATTTTCATCTACCACATACATAGCTTCCGATTGATTGTATACAACCCTGCAGTTATCCGTAATAAAAGAAATAGGAAGATCAATTGCAATATAAGCAATTGGTTTTGTCCTTGCCGGAAGATCTGAAATTGGGAGCCAGACTGTAAATACCTGTTCCTGAGGTGGATAACTGTCAATAGTCGATACATTATGTCCATAGCTTGTCTTTACATGAGTAGGTTCAATATAAATATCCTTGTAACTTTCCATAGCAGGAAATGTCAGATCTTCTTTGGATTCCTGAGCAAAAAATTTAAGGATCCTCGGAATATATAACATGGAAAAGTTCTTTTCTCCCCCTGTACCCGGTATGACCAAATATATTTGTGATGCCACTGTAGATGCATAATATACAGATTTAAAATACTCTATAATCAGCTTTTCATTTTCTTCCAGTGCTTCGTCACTGTGATTATTTTTCAAAAACCGCATAAGCTGATGATTAATATAAACCGATCTTATTGCTTTAATCATACTGCTTATATAATGATCAATATTCTTTCCAGACACTTCTGCATTGGTTATTATCTGATTTTCATAACGTTTGACTGCATTTTTCTGCATGGAAGAATAAATATAAGTAGAAAATATGATTGCAACAATAACCGTTATAATCGTTATATTCCATATGATTTTTTTTCCAATACTAACAAATTTTCTGTCCTTTTTCCCTGCCATAAACCTCCTCCAAAATAAATCTCAGATACTCCCTGGATTTTCGGGCACAGAGCCTTGCTTCTGGTTTAGAAAAAATTTCCAGTGCTAAAGTCCCGTCATACTCTATGTCCTTTAATGCCTGGATAATCTCCCTGAAATTTATATGTCCATGCCCTGGATAATAGCGATCATTATCCGCTATGTGAATATGATTTATCAGCTTTCCCGCCTTACGGATTGCTGCTCCCATATCACTTTCATCCACATTCATATGGACTGTATCAATGTGAATACCTGTTCTCTTGTAGGAATGCTCATTTAAAAAACGAATTCCATCTTCTATACGAAACAAGAAATCACTTTCATAATGATTCATCAGTTCATATCCTATATAAACTCCATATTCCTGAGCCATACGGTCTAAAATGTCCAGACTTTCTTCTACATTATTCACAAACTCTTCCGGTGAGCCTGCATCTTTAAATCTCCCCTGCATAGAACCAATGATGATCACCCCTCCATAAGGAGATGCCGTGATCATGTGTTCTTTCAAACACTCTATTGCTTTTTTTCTTATATCCTTATCATGATCTGCAATATTTAAATGCCAGGTGCCATATGCTCCCCCTGTACCAATAGATGTAAGCGTAAGACTGTTTTTTTTCAGTTCATTATCCAGTTTTTTTCTGTCGATCTCCCTGGAATCCCGAAGATGCAATTCCACCGCTCCAAAACCGTCTTCCCTCATCATAGGAAAAATGGTTTCAAAATTCCCCCGGTAAATAATAGGCGCATTCTCTCCTGCTTTTAAGCTTCCAGTAACAGCAACTTTCATGTGTATAATCCCCCTTTTTATGTTGTCGTAGATTCTTTCTATTTTCCTATTATCGAAAATTTCTTTAGTACAGTTAACCGAAAATATCGGGAAAAAGGTGGATTTTATTGACATTTGCTGCATAGTCTCCAGTATAACGCAAAAAAATGTTCCGGAAAACACTTTTATGTCCTTCGGAACATTTTCGTTCTGTTATTCATTCAATTTTAATCTGCGTTATGATCAGTCTACATTCTCATAATCAGCTACATAGGAAAGGTCAGCAGCACCTGCTAAATCTTTTCCATTTACCTGAAGGGACAGCTTGGATAATTCAAAATTTTCTACAAAGGTATTTCCAATTTCTACCAGAAATGCATTATCAGAAACGCCTTCGTTATTTTCTGCCTGGTTCAGGTTTAAAACAGCTGTCTTGTTGTCATCTTCACCGGTAATGTTGAAATCCAAAACTTCGGTTCCTTCTGTAAAGATACCGTACTCGATCATCTTATTTACCAGAGCCTGGGGATCCAGCTCATCACTATCCAGGGAATCCATATCCTGAACAAGGCTGTCACCGTCGCCCTTGTGATATATAGAAATAATAGCAACCGGAGCTACGTTTGGATCCGGTACCTTGTCGCTGGCGCCGCCAGTAGTCTGCGCCTCGATCTGTGCCTGCACTTCTTCTGCAGATTTTGTTTCTTTCTGTTTGTCAGTAGTCGGTGTACATGCAGCCAGTGAAACTGCCATCATAGCTGTCAGCAGACCTAATAACCATTTTTTCATTGTAATGTTGCCTCCTTATTCGTCCTCGCCAAAGCTTCTGAACCAGGAATTTAACTTTGTCAGGGCTTTGATCAGCGCCTGAAGTTCTTCTTCTGTCAACACACCAATCACTCCCTGGATCATCTGTTCATGGAAATGTTTATGGTGATAATATGCTTTGACACCTTTTTCCGAAAGAGAGATATGAACTACCCGTCGATCCTGTGTACTGCGGCAGCGGGTCACATAGCCTTTTTTTACAAGGCTGTTCATAGAAATAGTCAGTGTACCAACTGTCACTGACAATTCCTTTGCAATGGATGACATATTTTTAGTTGTACCGACCCCAATAGCATTGATCACATGCATATCATTATTGGTCAGATCCTGATATTCCTGACTGGTTATCGCTTTCTCTTCTATATTATTGATATCCCGAAACAGGTTCACAAGTACATCATTCAGCGTATCGTAGGTTCCCACATTCTTCCCTTTCACGTTTCTAAAAAGCTTCTTACAGATTGTATCGTATTTTATCCATGTACACAAGCCCCTAAATCCTTATAAAATTCTTAAAAACCTGTGTTTTTTCTATGTTTTTACATTAACTTGTCTGATCCAGACACCAGGCGTGCAAAAACTTCACCCCGCTCTTCAAAGTTTTTAAAAATACCATAGCTGGCTGCTGCCGGTGACATAAGACAGCTGTGCCCTGGTCTGGTCAGTTCTTTTGCTTTGGCTACTGCATCCTCCAGATGATCCGTCAGCACCAGACGGTCTTTATCCTGAAAATCCGGATATCCATTCAGGATCTCCTCTAAAATACGCTTTCCGGTAGCTTCCATCAGGATAATATGGGGAACCTTATGCCCGGAAAGGAAGCGGATCAGTTCGCTGTAATCGATTCCCCGGTCCATGCCGCCTATGAGGACTGTATCCACATCCTTCAGTGTATTTAACGCCTGAATGGTCGTCTCACAGATAGTGGAAATAGAGTCATCATAATATTTAATGCCGTCTTTTTCCCCTAATGGCTGTAAGCGGTGAGGCAGCGGCTGATAGGACTTAAGACCATTGAATCCGGATATCCATTCAGGATCTCCTCTAAAATACGCTTTCCGGTAGCTTCCATCAGGATAATATGGGGAACCTTATGCCCGGAAAGGAAGCGGATCAGTTCGCTGTAATCGATTCCCCGGTCCATGCCGCCTATGAGGACTGTATCCACATCCTTCAGTGTATTTAACGCCTGAATGGTCGTCTCACAGATAGTGGAAATAGAGTCATCATAATATTTAATGCCGTCTTTTTCCCCTAATGGCTGTAAGCGGTGAGGCAGCGGCTGATAGGACTTAAGACCATTGATAAATACTGTATCTTCTATTTTTAAAAGGCTGCACACTGCATAGGCAATGCCGATATCAAAATAATTGTGCTGTCCTAAAAGCCGGATCTGGTCTGTTGGGATCTTTATAAAATGACCGTCATAGCTGGCTTTTGTTTCATCATTTTCCTGTATGATCTCCATTTTTTTCCAGATATCGATCTGTTCCGGCAGGACTGCTTCCTGTCCTGAAACACCTGGTATTTCAAATAATGTTTCCTTAAAAGAAGGCTTTGCTGCGATCAGCTTAGAGGTGCAGGTTCCCTTCTTTGGCAGACACTGCACATTGCATACAAGAACGTCTCCCTCTTTCTGGTTTGAATAAATATGACGCTTTGCCTGCACATATTTTTCCAGAGTGCCATAGTGATCTAAATGCTCCTCATGGAGATTGGTGAGAATAGCAATATGGGGGGAAACAGTCATGTATTCCAGCTGATGACAGGAAAGTTCGCAAACGATCCTGGTATCCGGTCCCACTTCTTCCATATGGTCAAATACCGGGATCCCGATATTTCCAACCAGAATGGTATCCATTCCCGCTTCTTTTAACAGATGATAGATCAGAGTGGTAATAGTGCTTTTTCCCTTAGTTCCGGTAATTCCAATGATCTGGTCCCTGAAGCACTGGAAAAACAGCTCTGTCTGGGATAATATCTGACTGGTATACTCCTTAACCGGCTTTTCAAGGACTACACCCGGACTTTTAAATACCACATCATAGTCGTTTAAGCATTTCTGATAGTCCTCACCTGCAGTCCATTTGCCAATACCTTCCGGCTTTTCTTTAGGATGTGCCATATCTGCCACATCTACAAGGGCACAGCAATCCAGCTTTTTTAACACATTCCAGGTAGATTTACCTTCACGTCCAAACCCCAGTATCAGTACCTTTTTTCCCTTTACCCAGGGAATTATTCTTTCGATCATCATAGTTTTATGCCTCTTCTTCACACTCTTGTGATTTGCAGTTCTTACGTACTAATTCCTCCCAGGCTGTTGGAACCAGGTTCTGCTCATCAAAATATCCGGAGAAATGATCTCCTTTGACCTTGTATTCTTCATACAGACCGGTAGTTTTATAATATTTTAAAAGATAAGGCAGTTTTTCCCCATCTTTTTCCAGACGGTCAATTGTCATAACAAGGGCTGTGTTGATCTCATCCCTGCTTCCCACACACTCAAATGGCTTTTCTTCCTGGATGCCGACCAGCTGTTCCATAGTAGACTGCATGGTCTCATCTTCTAACATATCCGTTCCAAAGATTTCTTTCACTTCTTCCCTGGAAAGGAAAGGAGAAAGAATAAAGTATACAAATAAGCACTTCGGACAATGGCCGCACCAGCTGTCTGTTTTGCTTCCCGCATTACAGCTTCTGAAGATAGCGTGGTACTGCTTCTGTTTTGCGAAATATTTTGCGATCTGGAACTCGCTTAATGGGCGCAGCATACTGAAATAGTAGGCACTTCCCGGCAGATAGTCAGTCTGATAACGGTGAAAATCTGTCTCAAATTTAAAGCTCTTGGAATACTGGTGGTTTACCGTACTTCCCTGGACTGTACTTTCATTTGCACTGGATTCATTGGACAGCGCAATATAGGAAAGACCTGCCATCCTAGCTGCGATCACAGTGGAAAATGCCACCAGCGCGGAAAATGGGGTATGTCCGTTTAAGAAACCTTCTTTATTTAATTGGAGCATGCGCTTATCCAGTGTACGATGTACACTGATCACATGGTCTGCGTCCAGATCTGCAGACTCTGTAGTATGGATAGTAGCACCTCTTGGATTAATGATATAAGCGAAAACAGGCACATCTGCACTCTTTAACAGCTCCAGAGTAACTGCAGAATCTTTTCCACCGCCTACAGGAACTAATACGCCTTTTTCAGAGCCTGTTGTATCCTGTTTCTTTGCATAGTCATGGGGTTCTTTTACTTCTTCACCCAATGCACAGACCATCTCCATAAAGCCTTCCGGGTCTGCTTCTGTGATCTTATTTACGTAGAAAAATTCCCCAAGACCATTAAAATACAGATCTTTCCACCAGAGGATCTGATCTTTGTTTAAAGCGCCTGCTTCGATCACTACCTGTGATGAACAGGTGATCTTCCAGTAGCTGACCAGTTCTACCATTCCCAGGGAAAAGATCATTTTCTTCATCAATGGGTCTTCATTCCATTTCACCTGTGTATTTCCATTTTGGGGAAATGTCCAGGTGGGAGTAAATTCGGAAAGACCTTCTATTTCAAAGGTATATGTGATCTTTAATTCGTTTAATGTTTCTTCTGTGCTGTAACCTCTATAGAAGAAACGGGGATATTCTTTTCTGAATTTCAGGTAACGCTCCATTTTGTACCTCTTTCTCAATTATATGTTCTCTCTGTACGCATTACATTGTCTTCCATTTTCCTGTGCGGTACTCTGCATAGGAGATGGCCCAGTTTGCAAACCAGCCCACAGGAACTGCGCACCAGACCATGGCAATGCCAAATCTTGGGGCACATGTAATGGCGATGATCACACGGATTCCTAAGTTTACCAGATTGGCAACGGTAAACATTTTCATATCACCGGCACCGCGCAGCAGGCCATCCACTGCCATTTTAAAACCAATAAAGCAGAAAAACCAGCCCATAAAGGTAAGATAACCGATTCCTGTGGAAAGTGCAACTGCCGTTCCTTCATTTCCAATGAACAGTCCGATCATACCCCGGTTAAATACCTCTAAAAAGAAGCAGATAACTGCTGCACAGACAATGACCATTTTACTGGCTGCGTGAAGTCCCTGAACAACACGGTCTTTCTGCTGTGCTCCGATATTTTGCGCTGTATAGGATGAAACGGCATTTCCGATGGCAGACATTGGCACAACACAGATGGACTCAATACGCATGGCTGCAGAAAAACCTGCCAGTGCCTCGGAACCAAAGCCGTTGACTACAGACTGTACCAGCATCATACCAATGGATACAGTAGACTGCTGGAGAATAGATGGAATAGCTATACGGGTCATTTCTGACAGCTCTATTGTATCAAACAGTGTTTTCTGCTTTCCTTCCAGACCGTTCAGGTTTTTAATAAGAACCGCAAAGGAAAGGACAGCGGAAATTCCCTGTGCGATCAAAGTAGCCCAGGCAACACCGGCTACTCCCATATCCATTTTTGTGACCATGATAATATCAAGGACTACATTAAATACCGAAGAGAATATCAGGAAATACAGTGGGATCCTGGATTTTCCCAGTGCGTTGAACATAGCAGAAAGCACATTGTACATAAAAAGGAAGGGCAGTCCCAAAAAATAGATCTGCAGATACTGTGCTGCCATATCCAGGCAATCCTGAGGGGTGTTTAACCAGATCATGATCTGGTTTCCAAGGAACAGACCTGCCACGCCAAGGACTAAGCTGATACCCAGGAAAGATAACAGAGCCGTAAATACAGCGGTCTTCATTCTTCCGTATTCTTTTGCACCAAAATACCGGCTTACGATCACCGATGCGCCGATACCGCCGCCAATAGCTACACAAATAAAGATATTGGTCAGTGCATAGGAAGCACCTACCGCTGCCAGAGCCTGCTCACTGACATAGCGGCCTACAATGGCAGAGTCTACCATGGTATAAGTCTGCTGGAACAGGTTTCCTATGATCATTGGCAGTGAAAATAAAAATAACGCCTGTAAGGGCGGTTTTTTGATCAGATAATCATTATCCATTTTTATTGCAGCCTCCTGTGTGTCTAATGTACTCTCGGAATCTTTTTGTACTTGACTTTGGAGAAAAGACTCTGAAAATCCATTTCCTGTATTAGTATATCGAAGAATGAGGATTTATTCAATAGAATATACTTGCAGGATTTTGCCGATGCTCCGCATTCCGAATCGGCAAAATCCGCGGTCACAACTGTATCATACGGAATTTTCAGTTCAGAAAATTCCTACCCGTGAAAAGTAACAAAACAGATACTATAAAACCACCAGCCGGTCAGCCAGAAATACCCCCACTGCCAGACTGACAAGCGCAGCCAAAAATCCCCCTGCAAGTGTGTACCGGGTACGGCTGATACCCACAAAACCAAAATATACACTCATGCAGTAAAGCACTGTTTCTGTACTTCCCATAAGAATGGAGGCCATAAGGCCGATCCGGGAGTCCGGGCCATAATTTTTAAACAAGTCTAATAACAGACCAACAGCAGCGGAGTTAGAGATCATGCGCACAAAGGCAATGGGGATAATTGGCCCCGGAAGCCCCAGGGAAGTGGCCGGTGCTTCTAAGATCTGACTTAAAAATTCTAAAAATCCTGATGCCCGAAGTACGCCTACAGCGGTCATCAGCCCCACTAAAGAAGGTACCACCTGAACCACAGTGCCCATCCCTTCTTTTGCACCCCGCAGAAAATCATCAAATACCTGACGTTTTCCAAGAATGCCGAAACCAACAATATAAAAAATAATAAGTGGAACCATAAGATCCGATAAAAACAAAAGAAAACCCATAAAAAATACCCATCCCCACACATGCTTTGTTTTTACAGCATACGTGGGAATGGGTATTTTTATGAATATGAGGGATGAGAGTATACGATACCCGGAATTATGCCTCAGTAAATAATGGTGTGGAGTAATATCTGTCACCGCTGTCCGGAAGAAGAGCTACAATGGTCTTTCCTTCGTTTTCAGGACGTTTTGCAAGCTGGATGGCTGCATATAATGCTGCGCCAGAGGAAATACCGGTTAAGATACCTTCTGTCTTTGCAAGAAGCTTGGATGCTTCAAATGGATGTTCATTATCAATTGGCATTACTTCATCGTAAACCTTGGTGTCTAATACCTTTGGAACGAAACCAGCACCGATTCCCTGGATCTTGTGGGCACCGCCGTGTCCTTCAGACAATACCGGAGAGGTTGCCGGCTCTACTGCTACTACCTTTACATCTGGATTCTGCTCTTTTAAATATGTGCCAACACCAGTAATAGTGCCGCCGGTACCTACGCCTGCTACAAAGATATCTACCTGTCCTTCTGTATCTCTCCAGATCTCAGGACCTGTGGTCTCTTTGTGGATCTTCGGGTTTACAGGATTTACAAACTGTCCCGGGATAAAGCTGTCCGGGATCTCCTTTGCCAGCTCATCAGCCTTTGCGATAGCTCCGCTCATTCCCTTATCACCAGGTGTAAGAACGATCTCAGCGCCATATGCCTTTAAAATGTTGCGGCGCTCTACGCTCATGGTCTCCGGCATAGTTAAGATCACGCGGTATCCCTTGGATGCTGCTACAGATGCAAGTCCGATACCTGTATTTCCGGAAGTAGGTTCAATGATAACGGAACCTGGCTTTAAAACACCTCTTGCCTCTGCATCTTCGATCATTGCCTTTCCTACACGGTCCTTTACGCTTCCTGCCGGGTTAAAGTATTCCAGCTTCAGTAAAATCCTTGCCTTTAATCCTTCTTTTTTCTCCAGATTTACCGGTTCTAAAAGTGGTGTGTTTCCTACTAATCCTGCTGCTCCCTTAACAATTCCTGCCATAATAAGCTCCTTTCCATGCATAGCACATATGCCTATCTGTTCACTGGGGTTTGATTTATGGGTATTATAAAACCTATAAACCTACTTGTCAATAGGTTTATAGGTTTTTATTTCAATACACCATAGCTCCATTTTCAGCGAACCGATAAGTCCTGCCATCAATGACCATTTCCGTATTGCTGACCATGGCTCCATTTGCATCCATATAATACCAGTCATCTCCCACCTGTACCCAGCCAGTCTGCTTCACATAATCTTTCATATAATACCATCTGCCATCAATCTTCTTCCAGCTATTTGCAGGGATTTTAGAACTATAGTCTGTAAATGACAGTTCAATGGTCACATGATCATTAATCCCATCTACATTTCCTTCCTGGGTACACTGCCAGATAGTGCGGTTTGGATAACTGTTTACTGTGCCATAACGTGCATACCAGATATCATATGGGATATCTGCTGTATTTAAGTGATTGGTAAGCCAGTCATTATTTGCATACACAATAGGGCAATAACCTGCATCTGCGATCACCTTGCAGAAGGCATTTACATTTTCAGTGATCTGGGCTGCACTTAAGCCCTGTTCCAGCAGGTAATTAGACTCCACATCATAAGCTACCGGATAGGAAACCGGAAAATCCTTAATGACCTGGAGCACATACTCTGCCTCATCTGCTGCCGTCTGTGCATCCAGCGCCTGCGTATAAAAGAACACGCCTGTTTTTATGCCATGGGCTGCTGCTTCTGTTATATTCCGTTCAAAATACGGATCCCTGTCTTTATAATAGCCAATGCGGATCATGGCAAAACCAACGCCATCTGCAGCCACTTTTCCCCAATCAATACCATTTTCCTTATTTGCACGGTTCTGGTATTTTGTCACGGTAATACCTTTTGCCACTGCCCCCTCAACAGGCGCACCTGAAGCATCTACATAACTGCCATTTTCAAAATCCCATGCTTTTGCCTGGGCTGCCATAGGAAAAGCCAGCGAAACTGCAAGCACTGCTGCTGCCAATTTCAGAGAACCCTTATATTTCATATGCCGGATTTTATTCTCATTCTGTTTCATTTATTCCCGTCCTTTCTGTTTTTCACAAATCATTCATGAGAGTTTCCGCCTGGGATAACAGGCAGCTAAGCAGGCATGTGGAGAACCTGAATATAAGGTATTATAACTCTGTTTCAGCAAATAAGTATTAATATTTGTCGAAGAAAGTCTAAAAATTCTCCTACCATTTTTCAAAACAGTCGGATATAATAAATACAGTTATGCACTAGGAGATATTTTTTATGTCTAAAGTTTGGGAATTTTTTGAAAATATGAATGAAGCTGTTTATGCTTCTGATGTAGATACATATGAACTGATCTATTTAAACAAAACAGCCAGAAATCTGTTCCATTTTAAGGATAAAGCTTCTTATAAAGGAAAAAAATGCCACGAAGCCCTGCAGCAATGCTCCTCTCCCTGCGCAATGTGTACCAACAACCGCTTAAAACCAGATGAATTTTATGAATGGTCCCGTTTTAACCCGCTGGTGCGCCGTTCTTTTCTGCTGAAAGACACCATGGTCATTGATGATGGACGCAGGATCCGGATTGAAATAGCGATCGATCTGGATATCCGGGAAATGGCAAAGAAAACTTTCTCCCAGTTTACAGACAATGAAGCTCTGATCAATGAAGGGCTTCGCTGTGCTCTGGCAGAAGAAACACCGGAACAGTCTATTAACACATTATTGCAGTATCTGGGGCAGATGTTCCACAGTGACCGGGTATATATTTTCGAGAAAAATAAACATGGCAACTTTGATAATACCTTTGAATGGTGTGCCCATGATGTTTCTCCCCAGATAAATATACTGCGCAATATCCCGCCGGAAGCACTTGGAACATGGACTCCTGCTTTCCAGAAAGGTGAAAGCGTAGTCATCCGGAATGTAGATGATATTATGTCTTATGATCCTGCTGTGTATGAAACACTTATGCCCCAGGATATTAAACGGCTGATCACCAGCCCTATTTCCCGCGATCAGGATGTGATCGCTTTCTATGGTCTCGACAATCCGCCCCTTGATCGTATGGATCATATTGCTTTTATACTTCAGCTACTTGGACATTTTATCAATTCTATGCTGCGGCGCAGAGATCTGGTTGAAAAGCTGGAAAACTTAAGCTATTATGACCAGCTGACCGGTGCGAAAAACCGCCATGCCCTGAATGAACAGCTGGCTTCCCTTACCAAAGGCCAAGATCTGGGCGTGCTTTACAGTGATGTTATGGGATTAAAACAGATCAATGATACTTTGGGACATCAGGCTGGCGATAAAGCCCTTCTTTATGCCTGTGAAAACCTGAAAGCTCATTTCCCGGCAGACTGTGTGTACCGTATTGGCGGTGATGAGTTTCTGGTACTCATACCGGGGATTACAGAAAATCTCTTCCAGTCCATGATCCGTTCTATACTGGCAGATATGGCAGAAGGCTCCGTTCACCTGGCTCTTGGCTCTGTGTGGGTGGAAGATTGTACTGACAATGCAGAAAAGGCTCTGTCTGAAGCAGATGCCAGAATGTATGAAGATAAACGGGCTTATTATGCGAAGAACAGGCAGTTAGACCGAGGGGCTGTCGCATTAGCAAATATTTTTTGCTGGGCGGCAGCCCTGCTTTATGCCCAAATGGCATCGAAATCGGTCACGTTTTCGATGCCATTCTTTATAAACGCAGTTCATTCCCAGGCATCCCTTTCGGCATGCCTTATTTCAGGCTGTTTTGTTTTCAACTATCAAAATCTATGCCCTTTTTAATGGAAAAAGATAACTTCCCGTTCTTCCGGTCTGAATCTTGCAATGAAGCTTATTGATATTTCGTCCCATCGCCAGAAGGATGCTCTCTGCCAGTGCATTTGCCTTTCCACGATACAGATATCTTCGAAAATTCATGTCCTCTTTTACGTCAGCAAAAGAACCTTCTGCCTGAATACTGCGATTCATACGGAGCATCGTTCCATACTCACTTGTGATCCGTTCCAGATCTTCTGCGCGTTTCTGGCTCATTGTTTTTGAAACCATCAGCACTTTATTGCGCTTTTCCATAGGTGTTTTGCAGTTGTTTCCCTTGATACATTCCGTTTTATAAGGACAACCAGTGCAGTCTGGGCTTCTGTAATAAGTTTTTACACTGACATATCCGCTAGTTGTTTTACTTCTGCGTTCATTTGTGACAGTTAGTTCCCTTCCGTTGAGGCAGATGTAGCTGTCCCTGTCTGCATGGTACTCCATGTTTTCCCTTCTACTGATGTCTTTTTTGTATTTTCGGGTCTTCGAAATCTCATAGTTCTGCGGCTTTATATAGGCGGTCTGTCCGTTTTCCTCAATGAAAAGATAGTTTTCTTCACTTTCGTACCCGGCATCTGCAACGACTTCTGAATACTTAAATCCCAGGTGATTCTCCATGTCTTTCAAAAACGGGATCAGGGTACGTGTATCGGTAGGGTGCGGGCTGATATCGATCCATGTGATGTATTCGGAATCCACTCCATGCTGAATGTTATAAGCAGGCTTTAACTGTCCATTCAGCATCGCGTCCTCTTTCATTCTCATGAAGGTTGCGTCAGGGTCTGTTTTGGAATAGCTGTTTCTATCCCCAAGCGTATACAGCTTTTTTGTATATTCCTTTAGTTTCTCCAGATATTGATCCAGCTGTTCCAGAGATTTCTGTAATTGTGTTTTTCTACGCCCGATTCCATGTACAAACACAATTCCCTCCTGCACTTTTATGCGGCACAACTGCTTTTTTAACCGTTTTAATGTGTGGATGGATATCCGGTCTTGGTATACGGTCCTGATTCCATAGAGTTCTTCACATTCAGCCACAAAAGAAGATAGTTTTGTGTATAACCGGGCCTGATTTTTCGTAATAGCCCGTTTCCATACAAAGGTATATTTATTGGCTGCAGACTCGATCTTGGTGCCATCAATAAAAATGGTCTTTCCTGAGATCTCACCAAGAAGATAGAGCAGATCTGACATTTGGGCAAGCAGTACCTTTGCACAAGCCGAAAAATGCAGGGAGATAAAACGCGCGATCGTTGCATGGTCAGGAGCCGGCATTCCTTCCAGGAGGTACATAAAGTTGATATCCCGTTTGCATGCCTTTTGGATATCCCTGCTTGAGTAGATTCGATTCATTACTGCATAGATGACGAGTTTCAGCATCTGACGCGGCGTTGCCTGATTTTTTCTGATCCTGCTGTAAGTTTTATACAGTTCAGAAAGGTCCATTTCCTCCACAAAGGCACTTACCAGACGAACCGGATCATCAGATGGAATAGAAATCTCTAAATCCAGCGGAAGTTTGATTTGATAATACAGAGAAAAAGAGGTATAATCTCTCTGTATTATTTTGTTTAGTCGCATAAACTGATTATACCACGAACGCCGGGCTTTTCGAAGCTCGGCGTTTTGTGTTGGGAATATGAAATGAGCTGCCGCACGTTAGTGCGACAGCCCCTTTTTGTGGGAATGATCCATGATCCTGCAAAAAAATACCGCTGCCAGTGTACTTACCATAGTTGCCACAAGGCATGGACCTGTAATAGCTGCAGCAGATACACTGTGATACTGGCTTCTGTAAGCGATGATATTCACCGGGATCAGCTGAAGGGATGAAATGTTCATGACCAGAAACGTACACATTTCATTGCTGGCAGTGCCTTTGGGGGCTGCCCGAACTGTGCTTTTCTCTTTTCTGCGCATCTCTTCTACTTTTTCCAGTTCTTTCATGGCCTTAAGTCCCGCAGGGGTTGCGGCCCAACCAAGCCCTAAAATATTTGCAATGAAATTTACTGAGATCTGTCTGGCGGCTTCGCAGTCCGTTGGCAGATCCGGAAACAGAAACTTTAATATGGGCCTCATTTTTCCTGAAAGCTGTTCTACCAGCCCGGCCCTGCTTCCTATCTCCAGAATCCCGTTCCAGAAAGCTACGATCCCCACCATGGTGATGCTTAATGTTACTGCTTCCCCGGCTGCGCTTAAAGCTCCTTCTGTTACCTGCGCCAGTCTTCCATGAAATGCTCCCCATATGATCCCCAGAAAAAGCATTCCGCTCCAGATATAATTTAACATATGACTTTTTCTGCGTACCTTACACACTCATTTATACACATTTTATGATCCTGTACACGGGAAAATACTCCTTCCTGTAGTGCAAAAGTTATCCACAATCTAAATCTTGTATTTTCCCTTTTTTATACCACATATCTTGTGTTTGTCGGTGGATAATGTGGATAACTTTGGGGATAACTCTGTTTATAGTGTGTGTAAACCATGGGGAAACTGTGGGGAAATATGTGTTTTTATGTGGAAATAGAAAATTTTGTGGATTTTTTATCCACATTTTCACAGATTTTAGAAATCTGCTTTTGGACTTTCCCGGCTTATCCTGTTTTACTGTCCTCTTTTCACCGGCATATACAGCTCCATAAAGTGAATATTTTTTTCCTCTCCCAAAAACGTTGTCATATTATTGGCATAAAAAACCTGTTCCGGCTCTACACCCTGGGATTTTCCCCAGTTATACATTTTCCAGGCAACCTCTTCATCCAGATAAATGCTTTCTGATTTCACAATGGTATAAATACAGGGAACCGGTTCTGTCAGTTTATACTGCTCCGGCTGAAATCCTTTTCCGATCCACTGCTCTACTCCTTTATAAAGAAGCAAGTTGGTTTCCTTCTCCTGCAGACCATCTTTCCCCATTGAAAATAATGTATAAAAATATGTCATATCCAGACCTTCTATCGTCGAAGACATGGCAAACCACTGCTTCAGCCCCTCAAGAAGGCTTTCGCAGACCCCTAATTTATAAGCTGTGGGGAAATTTTTAAAAGTATATTTTCCCTCATATTTCTCGGCCTGGTCCATATCCCGTTCAGCAAGCTGCATACGTGCGATCGCCTGCTGGTGATACTGTATGCTGGCTTCCTCCTGTTTTATGCGCATTGCTAAATGGTCTTTCATACATTCTAAGGAATTCTCTTCTTTTATATATCTTTCAATTTCTTCCAGACTCTGGTTCATCTTCCGTCTGTATACAATAAACATAAGCCGAAGGATATCTTCTTCCAGATAATAACGATATCCATTTTCCTTTTTTCTTGATTTTATGATCCCTTTTTTCTCATAAAAACGGAGAGTATCCCGGCTTATGCCCACGATTTCGGACATATCGCCTATAAGATACTCTCGACGTTTCATTTCTGTTCTGTTTTCCGTCATACCTTTCTTTTCTCCTGTTTTCCCATTTTCTCACGATCGATATTTCTTCCGGACGTGCCTTTAAAGAATATCTTATATGGATTTTGTGATCTGGTCAATGGTGACCAGGAAAATAGAAAGGGAACCGGTACATCATTTACGAAATGATGTACCGGTCACAGTTTATCTTACACCGAACTTAGCTCCACGTTTAATGGTGCCGTTGCTGTTCCATTCATTGTAAACGTATGGACCGCCGTCTGTGGTTCCATTTTCTGTAAACTCATGGTTTTTGCCATTATAGTTATAGTTGCCAGTTACCATCTTGCAGCTGCTGGTGTCGAAATAATAAACATTTCCATTGATCTTCATAATACCGCCCTGAAGTTCGCCGGTATCAGCTGCATAGTACCAGGTGCCATCCCTCTGGATCCATCCGGTTCTCATTAACTGGTCATCACCAAAATAGAACCAGTGATTTCTGTACTGTACCCAGTTGTTGGTGCAGTAAGATCCGTCACCCCACTGATACTTTACTCCCTTTCCTGTACCTGTAAAACCTGCTGCAAAAGATGTCATCGCACTACCTGCAGTCAAAGCCAGTGCCAGCGCTGTAATAGCAAAACGTTTCTTCATACTTATCAATGCCTCCTGCATTTTTATATCTGTTTTATGCAGAAAGCATACACCTTGGAGTTGCTCCAAGGTCAAGGCATGTAAGCGTTTTGTAATGTTTTGCAGCAGTTTGTAAGATTTAATGTTCTCTGCCCGGTAGTATTTTACAGTACCATCGCCAGCTTCGTTGCCTCATATATTCCCTTTTTGGCATCTCCTGCTGTCAGACAGTCTCCTACACTGTGAATACGGTGATCACCTTCATACTCTGTTTCCAGTGCCTTATCTGAACGGGAACCGAAAGCAAGGACAATACTGTCAAATCCGGTCATCTCTTTTGTTTCTCCGTTCTGCTCATACCTGATACCATCCGGACGGATCTCACATACGCGGCTGTTTAAACAAAATCCCACACCAGCTTTATCCAAACGGCTTAAAAGGTTCTCTCTTGGTCTGATAGGCGCTAATGGTGCTGCTTTATCCAGCATATCTACAACAGTGACTTTATTGCCGTAGGTACTTAAGACCTCTGCTGCTTCTGCGCCTACTAATCCTGCTCCCAGTACCAGGATCTTCTGACCACTTAAGCGCACATCAAAAGAAAGCACCTGATTTGCCAGATATACATTTTCACCGTCAATTCCCGGAATACGTGGAACTAAAGGCTGTGCACCACAGGCAAGGATGATCTCATCAAAGCCTTCCTGTTCTAACATTTCTTTTGTGGCTTTTACCCCGTAAATGACCTCTGCCCCATATTTCTTACAGAAAGTAAGGTAAGTACTGATAGTCTTGGCCAGCTCCTGTTTCATAGCCGGAACTGCTGCCAGGCGGTACTGCCCCCCTGCTGTAATTTCTTTTTCATATACCTTTACTTCATGACCCCGTTTTGCCAGGATCCATGCTGCCTGCAGCCCAACAGGACCTGCTCCTACAACGGCGATCTTCTTTTTCTTTTCTGCCGGTGTGATCTCCCATATATGCTCTTTTCCACTAAATGGATTAATCATACAGGAAATGCCAAAGCCCTCTTCAAAGGAATTCGGATACAGACATCTCTGCATACATCCGGTACAGGTAAGGATCTCATCCAGTCTTCCTTCTTTGATCTTTTCCGGTAAATGAGGATCGCAGACAGATTCTCTGCCTAAAGCCACAAAATCCATTGCACCTGTCCTGAGAGCAGATAACATCAGCGCCGGATCATTCATTCTTCCTACTCCGATCACAGGAACAGAAACTACATCTTTTACTATTTTCACGTTCTGGATGTTAAATCCACTTTCTGAGTAATAAGAATGGATGGCAATCCCATGTGAAATATGGATAGCATCTGCACCGGCTGCCTCAAAAAGAATAGCCTGTGCCGCTGCATCTTCAATGCGGTTTCCACCGTCATATCCTTCATCACCGCTGGTCCTTACGCAGACCGGGAATGCCTTTCCACAGGCTTCTTTGATCCCTTCTACGATCTCACAGACGATCCTCGCCCGGTTGGAAACACTTCCGCCGTACCGGTCCACCCGTTTATTTACACCACGGGATAAAAACTGGGCCAGCAGATAGCCATGGGCACCATGGACCTCTACGCCATCAAAGCCGGCTTTCTGCGCCCTTACAGCTGCAGCCACAAATTTTTTTACTACTTCCTTTACTTCTGCTTCCGTCAGCTCATGTACCGGGATCAGATTGGCTTTATCCGGGATATTGCTGGCTCCCACTGCCATTTTATCTGTACTTCCTTTTCCCTGCATTCTTCCAGAATGCTGCAGCTGGGCGAAAATACGGCCTCCATTTTCATGTACCCGTCCTGTTAATCTGGAAAATGAAGGAATAAATTCATCATCATAAATAGCTGCCTGCATGGGATAAGCCAGTCCTTCTTCACTGACACATAAAAATTCCGTGATCAGCAGCCCAAATCCCCCTAGTGCCCGCTCGCCATAATAATTGCAGGCCTGTTCCGTCATATGATGCTTTGCATCTGCATAATGGCTGTTCATAGCCGGCATCACAAACCGGTTTTTTATTTCCAGTTCTCCTATTTTCATAGGCTGAAATAATGCTTCGTACATAATGTCCTCCTTGTTATATATATTTATCTGTTTTCCCGGAATCCATCTGTACATAATCTGACCTTGTAAGAAGATTCCGATAATGATCCATCATTTATTTTACTAGTGTAATCCACGATAATTACCGATCCCTTACACGCAGGATAAATTTTCATGTGCAAGGAAGCTGAATGAGGCGATGCCGGTAGCATCGTCGATTGAAGCTGACGCGGCAGATGGAAATTTAGACAAATGAAAGGGGCGAATAATTATTGTGGATTATACCAGGCAATAGCATACGCTGTTATCTCTTACATAACAGCTTACATCCCCCTGTTCCAGCAGATATTCCAACATAGAACGGACGATCCGTTCATATAATTTGGCTTTTTCCAGACGTTTTACCGGATGTCCCATATCATTGATCACTTTTGCAGTCAGCTGTTCCAAAGTAATGTCCTCAGAGATCAGTGGCTTCATATCTCTCAGGATTTCCTTAAAACGCTGTATATTCTCCTCTGCCAGTTCCCTTACTTCATCAAAAACCCCGTAATGGGCAAGAATATATTTTTTATACCCAAGGTTTTTGATTTTTTCCAGTGTTTTCAGTGTCTGTGACCAGCAGAGCATGTAAAACAGCCGTCCTTTTTTCAGGCTTTCCCGGTCAAACATGCTGTCTGCCAGATAAGCCACCCCATCCGGCGTAACAAAGCCCATATGACTGGCTGCATGCCCAGGAAGGGAAAGGATCCGGAACTGTACGCCGCAGACCTGAACCTGTTCCTGGCCTGGCAGGATCATCTGGTCTGCTTTACACAGCATATCACTACATTCTCTTTCATTATCCTGTAACGTATTCGAATAGAAAACAGTTTTTAAAGACAATGTATCCTGCAATATGCCTGCATCCAGACAGGACATGACCAGTTCTGCCCCATATTCCTCCTGAAGAAAGCGGTTATTTTCTGTATGGTCATAATGCCCGTGACTGCATAGTACCGCTCTTACACTGATCTTGTTTTTACCGAGATATTCTGCCAGTTGTGTTCTTGCCAGACGGGAACCACAATCCATTAATATCCATTCTCTTTCTCTTATCTCATAATAAGGAATACAGTTTCCCATCAAATAAAGACAACCTGTATTTCCTGCCACCTGCACTGAATGTACCATACACTTCCAGTCTCCCTTAAACACTTTATCAGGAACACAAATATCCGCTCACCTGAAGTTGTCTTCGGCGGGCGGACATCTGCATTATGTCTTACAAATTCTTTTACTTTCTGCTTTCTTTGATCTGTTTGATCAGTTCTGGGATCACCAGTTTCAGATCGCCTACTACACCATAATCTGCCATATTAAAGATAGGTGCATCTGGATCCTTATTAATAGCTACGATCACATCAGAACCACTCATACCTGCTGCATGCTGGATTGCTCCTGAAATTCCACATGCAATGTACAGTTTTGGACCAACTGTCTTTCCGGTCTGTCCAACCTGATGAACATGTCCGATCCAGCCTGCGTCAACAGCTGCACGGGATGCACCTACAACGCCGCCTAACAGATCTGCCAGTTCCTTTAACGGTTCAAAACCTTCAGGTCCGCCAACGCCTCGTCCGCCGGACACGATCACTTCTGCACTCTCCAGATTTACATCACCGGCATCTAAGTCTTTTAATACCTCTACCAGACGGGTACGGATACGTTCTGCTGCAATGTGGATATCTTCTGTAATGATCTCAGGCTTGTTATCCTCGTTTCTCTCACCCTTCTTAAATACGCCCGGACGTACAGTTCCAATCTGCGGACGATGATCCGGACACATGATCGTAGCCAGAAGGTTTCCACCGAAGGTAGGACGGGTCCATGCGATATTTCCTGTTTCTTCATCATAATCTACAGCTGTACAGTCAGCTGTCAGACCGGTTCTTAAACGGCAGGAAAGTCTTGGTCCCATGTCACGGCCCTCATTGGTAGCACCGATCATCATGGTGGTTGGTCCGTATTTTGTTACCAGGGCATACATAGCATCTGCATAAGCGTCTGTGGTGTAATGCTGGTATTCTTCCCCGTCAACTACAATAATCTTATCTGCTCCATAAGCTGCTGCTTCTTTCACAGCTGCCTCTGTCTTATAACCGATCACAACTGCCACAAGAGCACCGCCCTGGGCATCTGCCAGTCTGCGTCCCGGATTTAACAGCTCCAGTCCTACATTTCTGGCCTTTCCTTCTTCATCGGTTTCAATAAATACCCATAAATCTTTGCTTAAAGCCTCCATGCTCTTCCTCCCTCCTTATACGATATGTGCAGAATTTAATAATTCAAACAGTTTCTGTGCAGAAGCTTCCGGACTATCTTCTTTTACAACAACGCCGCCCTGCTTCTGAGGAGGAGTAAAGCTCTTCTTAACCTTTGTAGGAGATCCCTTTAAACCAATACGCTCTGCGTCTACAGGAATATCTGCTGCAGTTAAAGTATTGATCGTCGCTCTGTTTGCTGCCATTTTTGACTTAATAGTTGGATAACGTGGGCTGAAGCTTGGCTTTGTCACTGTGATAACACAAGGCATCTTTGCTGCCAGAACCTCATATCCTTCCCCAGTCTCACGTTTTACCAGAACCTCATCATTTTCTACCTTTGCTTCAATGGCATATGTGATCTGTGGACAATCCATATGCTCTGCGATTTCTGGTCCTACCTGTGCGGTATCACCGTCAATTGCCTGCTTACCGCAGAAGATGATATCAAATTTGCCTTCCAGTGTCTCAATCTTGTCGATAGCTGTTTTTAATGTATAGCTGGTAGCCAATGTATCTGCACCGCCGAAAGCTCTGTCACTTACCAGATATGCCTTATCTCCGCCTACCGCCAGACACTCTTTTAAAGCTGCTTCTGCCTGTTTTGGACCCATGGAAAGAAGGATGATCTTCGTTTCCGGTGTTACATCTTTAATACGTGCTGCAATCTCTAATGCATATGCGTCAAAAGGATTGACAATACTTGGAACACCTGCACGGATCAGTGTATTTGTTACCGGATCGATCTTGATCTCTGTAGTATCCGGAACCTGCTTAATACAAACTAAGATGTTCATGCATTTTCCTCCTTTGGCTCTTCCCAGTATAACATGGTCGCCATGCTTCCTACCTGGCATACAGCCCCATCTTGGTTAATAATAGAATACTGGATATTTAAAATACCTCTGTCTGGTTTTGATTTAGAACGCTTAGCCTCCAGAACTTCCACCTCACAGTGAATGGTATCACCAATCTTGATGGCTCCTACGAATTTCCACTCTGTGCTTAAAGCTGCAATAGCAGAACCGTCAACCAGTCCCATACGTCCCCATAAACCGGTAGCAATGCCTGCACCTAAGAGTCCATGGGCAATACGGCTCTTAAATGGAAGGCTTTCTGCATAGATCTTATCTGTATGGATTGGGTTGTTATCGCCGGTAATACCTGCAAACAAAACTACGTCTGTTTCTGTAACAGTACGGGAAAGAGTGGTAAATTTATCTCCCACATGAAATTCACTTAAATATAAATAAGAACGCTTCATGTTCAAAACCTCCTGTTTTCTAAAATGGATCTATTTTTCCTGCAATCTTTTGTATTTCCGTATTAATGTTTATTATTAATGCTTTTTATTAATACTCTTTTAATACAAATCTTCCAACTACCATACGGCAGATCTCAGAAGTTCCTTCACCGATGGTTAAAAGCTTTGCATCACGGTACATACGCTCTACCTGATATTCGTCACAAAGGCCATATCCGCCCATGATCTGAAGACCCATATCACATACACGTACACACATTTCAGAACAGAACATCTTTGTCATGGTTGCTTCTTTGCTGAATGGAAGTCCGTTGTCACTCATACGTGCTGTATTGTAAAGCATTGCACGGGCTACATCGATCTCTGTTGCCATTTCTGCTAATTTGAATGCGATCGCCTGGTTTTCGCAGATTGGCTTTCCAAAAGTAACTCTTTCCTTGGAGTATTTAGCTGCACGCTCTAAAACGCCCTGTGCCATACCAACTGCTACTGCGGAAATTGCTACACGACCATCATCTACGCACTTCATAAACAGTGGGAAGCCTCTGTTTAATTCACCTAACAGATTCTCTTTTGGAATACGGACATCTGTAAAGGTCAGTGGGCATGAATAGGAGCTTCTGTTGCTCATCTTCTGCTCTGGCTTTCCAACCTCCAGACCAGGAGTTCCTGCTGGCACGATAAATACGGAAATACCTCTGCTTCCTTTTGCTTCCATATCAGTCTTTGCTGCTACTAAGAAGGTAGCTGCATATGGGCTGTTTGTGATAAAAGCCTTGCTTCCGTTGATGACCCACTCATCGCCTTCTAAAACAGCCTTGGTACGGATCTGTCCTGCATCAGAACCGGACTGAGGCTCTGTCAGTGCAAATGCACATAAGCCTTCACCCATAGCTGCAGGAGTAAGGAATTTACGTTTCTGCTCATCGGTACCTGCAATAGCAATAGGAGTGCTTCCTAAAGATGCATGAGCATCGATAATAGAAGCTAAAGATGCAGAATGTCTTGCGATCTGCTCAATAACAAGAACATTGCTTAAGTGATCCATTCCTGCACCGCCGTATTCTTCTGGTGCGCAGATTCCTAAAAATCCCATTTCCGCACACTGTTTTACCTCTTCCTCCGGAAATGCGTGACGTGCATCTAAATCTGTAACTGTTTCAGCAACTACTTCATCTGCGAATTTTTTCGCCATCTCCTGAATACTTAACTGGTCCTCTGTTAATCCATATTTGTTGCTCATAAAATAAACCTCCTCCAAAATTCTGTTATTTGATTGTTTCTGTTAATTTTCCAGCCATTTCCTTTAACCGGAATTTCTGTACTTTTCCCGTAGATGTACGGGGCCAGTCCCCATTTTTTAAATAAAAGAAATATTTAGGTACCTGGAATTTTGCCAGGTGCTCTTTGCTATAGTTTTCTACCTTTTCCCTGTTTTCCTTTGTGTCCTCATGTAACTGGATAAATGCAGCTCCCACATAACCATGTTTCTCATCCGGAACTCCCACAACAGCAGCACTGCTGATCTGGGGACAGTTTCCAAACACATCTTCCAAAAACTTAGGAGATACATTTTCCCCGTTTATCTTATACATATCGTCTACACGGCCGGCTAAAACAAGATATCCATTTTCATCAAAGTAGCCGCAGTCTCCGGTCTTGAACCAGCCATCTTCAGTAAAGACCCGCCTGTTTGCTTCCTCCCGGTTAAAGTAGCATTTCATTACTACGCTTCCCTTACACCAGAGTTCCCCAACTTCCCCTGGTCTGCAGTCTTCTCCCGTCTTCTGGTCTGCTACACGGTAAGCGATCTGATGTCCGCCATAAGCCATTTCCCCGCTGCAGCCGCCAGGAAGCAGTTTCCCAACCCTGCTTTCAAGGATCTCATCCCCGTCATCAGGGGCAGTCTGCATGGATGCCCCGCATACTTCTGTCATCCCATATCCAGTGATCACATCCGATACACCAAGGTATTTTCTGATGGACGGCCATACCCAGGAAGGACATACAGCTGCAGAACAGTACACTGCATGAAGCTCCGGAAGCTCTACAAAATTTTCTTTCAGATAACTGATCAGTGACATCATCTGTGCCGGAACGCTTAAGATGTCATTTGCACCTTCAGCTTTCATAAACTGTAAAACAGGCTCCGCTGCAAATTTACCACGGCGGAATAACACAGCTCCTCCCACCAGTATGGCTGCCAGCATCCCTTCTACATATCCATAAACATGAAACATGGGAAGGGGGATGAAAATACGCCGCCCCTTCTCAAATCCTCTGTTTAAACAGCTGGCATAGGCACTTCTCATCAGCATATCATGGGTAAGTACCACACCTTTTGGTGCCTTCGTGCTTCCTGATGTATAAATGATATCTGACGGATCATGAGCGTATTCAGATCCCCTTCGCAGGGAAAGGATCTCTCCTTTTCCTGCTGCAAGGAAATCAGCCCATTCTTTCGTAGATACACTCATATGACAGTCTGCCTGAGGCAATGTGACAACTAATTTTAAAGCTGTCTCGTTTTTTTCAAGATCAATATGACAACCTGTGATCAGATACTGAGACTGGGACTGTTCCAGTACAAACCCCAGTTCTCTGGCAGAAAGGGAAATGTTTACAGGTACCTTTACCGCGCCTATGGCATTGACTGCCAGAGCTACAAATACCTGTTCCGGGCAGTTTTCAATCTGCATAGCCACATGTTCACCAGGCTTTACACCTATAGCTGCCAGCCCTTTTGCCACCTGAAGGACTTTTTCCTTTGTTTCTTTATAGGTGAACCGCTCTCCGGGACTTACAATAAAGTCCTGATCCGGGAAACGCTCTGCTGTCTCCTCAAAAAAGCCCCATATGGTTTTTTCCTGCCAGAAAGGATATAGCGCTTCAAGCTCTCTGATCCGGTCATCCCTGTATCCTTTCATATCTATCTCCTGTCTGTTTTCTATCACCCAATAGGATACATGATACTTGCCAGAACAATTGCCTCTATCAGGATGATAATAGAACCTACTACTGTAATAGCAAACAGATGCTTATAGCCTTCCTTATGGGTCAAACCGCAGCATGCAAGTACAGTAACCATAACGCCGTTGTGTGGCAGGGAATCCAGTGTGATGCAGGCTGCTGATGCGATCTTGTGAAGGACACCAGGATTTATACCCATTTCCAGGTATCTTGGAGCCAGTGTTTCCAGAGCCAGTGTCAGACCGCCGGAACCGGAACCGCATGCGCCGGACAGCAGTGCAGTACCAAGTGAGAAGGAGATCAGTGGAGAACCTCCCATGCTGGTTGCTACGTTTACAAGAGTGGTATAACCTGCTGTCAGTTTTGCAACACCGCCGAAACCAACAACTGCAGAAGTTGCTACAATAGCACCCATAGCGTCACTGACGCCACAGTTAAGGATCTCGATCTTATTATCGATCTTATTCCAGTAAAGGATAGCGATGGAGATCCATCCCATTAACAGAGTGTACAGTACGTTTACGCCAAAGAATAACGGAATAACTACCAGTGCCAGCGGGATAAATGCGATGGCGCCGTTTCCATGCTCTTTCTGCTCATATTCTGCCATCATTTTAAGGGTTGCTGCGTCTGCGCTGAAGTGCTCGCCTTTTTTACGTGCAACTTTTTCCTGCCATAAGCAGTAGAACAGTGCCAGCAGGAAGAAGGAACCTGCGATGATCGCGGAATATACAGGAAGGACTGTTGCAGATGTTCCCAGATATTTTACAGGGATATTGTTTACAACAGATGGAGAACCAGGTCCTAAGTTTACAGCTGTAAAGGAACCTGCTGCTACGATCGCCGGGATCAGATGTCTTGGAAGGTCAGCCTTCTTAAACATATTTAATGCAATCGGATACATAACGAATACGATAACGTAGCAGGATACACCGCCGTAGCTTAAAATCAGTGTGGTAACACATAAAACTGCAATGGTGAATTTTGTACCCAGCTTGGAAGTTAAAAGATTTGCCAGGTCTTCTGCACCGCCGCCTAACTGCATAGCCTTACCAAAGCTTGCACCTAAGAAGATCAGTGGCCAGTAATTCTTGATATAACCCACAAATGCTTCCATGTAATCATTTGTAAGACAGTCATAAATATTTAAGCCTGACATCAGTGCCATTAAACCGGTACAAACGATCGCTGAAACTGCGATATTAACCTTTTTCCAGATCATGATAACCAGCACGATCAATGGAACGATAATTGCCAATACACTTAACATACGTATTTCCTCCTATAAGAGAAATATTTACCCCATTTTTTTGTTTAACTGTTTTGCTCCAAAACATAATGCCGCTGCCAGAATACTGCATACTGCAGCAAAAATAAACGCACCGGAATAATTTCCTGTAGATGACTTAATGGCTGTTGCCACATTTGGTCCTACAATAGAAGCAATGCCGTATCCGGTAAAAATAATGCTGTAATTGATACCATTGTATTTTGCCCCAAATGTATCAGAGCTTAAGGCTGAGAATGTAGCTAATGTTCCGCCAAAGCATACGCCTGTGATAACGATCGCTGCCACAATAGCCGGGAAGGTAGATACACTGGATAAAAATACCATATCCAGAGCACATAAAAGCATAACCCCTATTACTACTTTATGACGCCCAAGAACATCGGAAAGGGAACCAAGAGCCAGTCTGCCCACAAAGTTGGCAACTGCCATGATACCCACTAAAAGTGCTGCCTGCGCCGCTGTGATGCCTGCCACTTCCTGGCCAATCCTGGAGGCATGTCCGATGAGCATCAGACCTGCTACAGAAGCACATAAAAGTGTTGCCCATAAAAGATAACATCTTGGATCCTTTAACATTTCCCGCCATGTTTTTCCTTCGCTTGCAGCCTGGGCTGCTGCCGGTGTATATCCTTCCGGTTTCCAGCCGGCCGGTGGACCGTCTATGTACCAGGATGTTGCCAATGAAACAACTAAGAACATTCCGCCTACCAGGCGAAACGCTGTCATTACATTAAACCGGGTCAGTAAGAAATTAGCTAACGGCGCAACGATCAGGGATGCCATTCCGCAGGTTCCCACTGCCATTCCGGAAGCAAATCCCTTTTTGTCCGGAAACCAGCTGACAGCTGTTACGACACCTGGATTATAGCCAAATCCGGAGGCACAGCCTGCAAGGATACCGAAGCTTGCATACAGCATAATAATACTTCCTGCCATTCCTGTTGCAAACCAGCCAAGTCCCCACATAATACCGGCTGCGATCATCAGCTTTCTGGCTCCGAAACGCTGCAGCAACATTCCCCCTACCAGTCCCATTAAAGCCACACACATAAGCATAATGGAATAAGCTACTGTTACCTTGCTGTAATCCCAGCCCATGTAATTTGCCAGTTCACCGGAAAATGCACTCCATGCATATACGCCTCCGAAACAAAAGGTGTTGCAGCAAATGCAAAAAAGCATGATCCAGCGATTTTTTTGCTTTTTCATTTCCATAAACCTTTAACCTTTCAGAGGGATCAGACCCATTTCTTTTGCTTTTGCAAGAAGTTCATCCCTGAATTTCGGATGAGCAATAGCGATCAGATTTTCTGCCCTCTGTCTTACGGTCTTATAACGCAGGGGAGCAATACCATATTCTGTTACAATATAGTCTACATCATATCTTGGAACCGTTGTAATATTTCCAGGCTGGAAATATGGCACGATCTTGGAAATGGTGTCATTCTTTGCTGTAGAATTCAGTGCGATAATGGATTTTCCGCCTTCGCTGATCTGTGCACCACGCACATGGTCTAACTGGCCGCCGATGCCGCTGTACTGTCTTCCATTTACTGTTTCAGAATTGACCTGTCCCTGAAGATCTACTTCCAGACAGCCGTTAATAGATGTCTGCTTGTAGTTCTGGCCGATGACATATGGATCATTTACATAATCAACCGGCTGCATCTGGAACATTGGGTTATGATCAATGAATTTATAGAATTCTTCGCTTCCTGCTGCCTGTGCTCCAATACAGATACCAGGATTTAAGGTCTTTCTCTTGTTGGTGATGACTCCTGCTTTTACCAGCTCCATCATGGCTTCTGTCAATGTCTCAGAATGGACACCCAGATCCTTTTTGTCCATCAGGTTACGGGCAATAGCATCTGGAAGCATTCCGATACCTAACTGGATGGTTGCGCCGTCTTCAACCAGACTTGCGCAGTAATCTGCGATCTTCTGGATCTTTTCATTTGGCTCTGCCCTGCCAATGATGTATAAAGGCGCTGTCTGCTCTACAATGTAATCTGCCTTTGCCAGTTCAAACATTCTTCCTTCTACGAAAGGCAGATCCGGATTGACCTGGGCAATGATGCGGTCTGCGGTTCTTGCTGCCGGTTCTGTAAAGCAGCAGGTATTTCCAAAGCTGCACATACCATCTTCATTTGGAGGTGTTACCTGGATAAATGCCCAGTGTGGATTTAAATCAGGATTTTTTGCAAACATATCTGGCCAGTTGTGGAAATTGGTTCCTCCCAGATAATCTACTCTTCCTGCATGATAAGCCGGTCTTGATTTTGGTCCGATGAAAAGGGAAATATGGTGGAAATGTCCTTCGTATTTCTCTTCCAGATATTCATTTGGTCCCGGGCTCATACCGTGGATAATGATCACATTTTCCAGTTCTTTATAACGTGCAACCAGTGCATCTACCAATGCAGGCGGTTCTCCGATCCAGTCAGCAAATATGATTTTTTCTCCGGATTTAACATGGCTGACTGCTTCTGCTGCAGTGGTCATTTTATCTTTATATTTTTCGCGCCAATCCATTATTTCAACTCCTGTTTTTCTATTTTTGATCTCAAATTAGAATAAGCTGTTTCCGCCGTCTTCGATCCAGGTCTGACCTGTACAGTAGGAAGCTTCATCAGAGCCTAAGAATAATGCTACGGAAGTTGCCTCATCCGGCTCACCAAAACGTCCCATAGGAATGTTTCTTAAGAACATTTCACATCTTTCAGGATTTAATCTGGTTCCCTCTGTCAGTCTGGTTGCATGGGTTCCTGGTCCGAATGCACAAACGCGGATTCCATATTTTGCCATTTCCAAAGCTGCGAATTTGGTGAACATGGTAACGCCGCCTTTACTTGCGGAGTAAGCACCTGTATTTGGAGAAACGATCAGGGATGCTACGGAACTGGTATTTACCACAACTCCCTTAATTCCCTTATCTACCATGTGTCTTAATACTGCCTGAGATACAAAGAATGTACCATTTAAGTTGATATCAATGACTTTGCGCCACTGCTCTTCGGTGCTGTCTAACAGAGATTGGCGTCCGATCACACCTGCAATATTAAACAGAGCGTCAATGTGTCCAAAATGCTCGATCACAGCTGCGATAGCTGCGTCAACATTTGCCTTGGATGATACATCACATGGAACTGCAAACACTTTGTCTTTCTTATCCCCAAATTCCTTGTCCAGTGTATCCTGCTCCAGATCCAGAGCACCTACTAAAGCACCTTCTTCTACTAATCTGTTTACCAGATTTAACCCCAAGCCGTTGGCAGCCCCTGTTACCACACAAACTTTACCTACGTAGCGATGATGTTCATAATGCATAAGATAACCCCTCCTATAAATTTTGTTGTACGAAAGAACACATGATCTAAAACATTTCGTCATTTTTTTGTCAATCAAATGTTCCAGACACCTGGTCTTTCTGTAACCGTCAACTACATTATCACTAAATATTAAAAGCAATTATCGTGCCATCTTTTGTATTTTCTAACTTTTATGTATTGTTTACTTTTGATCTTTGTTCTTATAAACCTTTGGTTTATCTACGTTTTTGTTATTTTTTTATCGTTTTTATAAAAATTTTATTTTTTCTTTTTTAACTGTTCTGCATATTTTTTATGCTTGTTTCTAATTTCTTTTATTGACTTTTTTCAATAACTATACTAAATTTAAGATATAAATTGAAATAATTCAATCATTATCTTAAGAAGAATGATGTTTGGAACATGCAAACCATACAATAACAAACCGAAAGGACATTTATATGGCTGCCAGATCACCTCATATACGGATGCGGGATGTTTCCCGTGTCTATGACGCTTTGGAACTTGGGATCATTATCGCTGACGGAAACGGGACGATCATCTGGGGAAACCGGTATTACAGCAGTCTCGCCCAATTTGATATCAGGGATTATTTCGGTCAGAATGTGCGAAAGATCTCCCAGCGTGAAGATGTTATACTGCCTACAGAACGGTACATGATCGATACCGTACTGGAAACCAGACAACAGCAGACCCAGATCGTACGCTATCCCACCCAGGATTATGTACTTACTACTGCCACTCCTATTTTAAATAAAGCCGGCGAGATTGATTACATCATCTATTCAATAAGCAATTACAGCGATCTGATGCGCCTTCAGGAAAAAGCATCCCAATCCACCATGCGCGCCATGGCCCTGGAATCTCATCTGCGCAATATGCAGGTAGACTCCAGCATTGGAAAAGACATTATCATTGCTAATAAAGCCATGTATAACATTTACGGAAAAGCGCTCCGGTTAGCTCCCACCTCTGCTTCTGTGATGCTTACAGGTGAATCCGGAACCGGTAAAGATGTGCTTGCCCGTTTTATCCACCAAAGCAGTCTTCGCAAGCATGAAAACTTTATCCATGTAAATATGGCAACTATCCCAAAACCATTATTTGAATCTGAGCTATTTGGATACACTCCCGGTTCTTTTACAGGTGCCGCCCGTCAGGGAAAAGAAGGCCTGATCCAGTTGGCTGATAAAGGTACCATTTTTTTAGATGAGATCGGAGAACTTCCTTTAGATATCCAGGCAAAACTTCTCCAGGTGATCCAAAATAAGGAAGTACGGGCCATTGGCGCTGTCGAACCGGTTCCTGTGGATTTTCGCATCATATGTGCTACCAACCGTAATTTAAAGCAAATGGTGGATGACCACGAATTCCGTCTGGATCTCTATTACCGTTTAAATGCAGTAGAACTGACGCTTCCGCCTCTGCGGGAACGCCCTGAGGACATTCCTCTGCTGTCTACCTTCTTTTTAAACCGGTATAACGAACAGAACCATACTAATAAAATATTATCTGCTAATGCGGTATGTCTGATGCAGAAATATTCCTGGCCCGGAAATGTCCGGGAGCTGCAGCACCTGATAGAAAGTATGGTAGTTCTCTGCCAGAGTGATACCATTACTGCAGACCAGCTTCCAGATGAACTGAAGGATACCACAGAGCTTTCTTCCGGAGATGCTCTGGACGGAAAAGAGATGACGTTAAAGGAATGTGTAGAACAATTTGAGATCCAGCTGATCCAAAAAGCATTAAATAACACTACCTCTGCTGCAAAGGCAGCAAAAACACTGGGGATCGATGCTTCTACCCTTTGTAAGAAGAGGAAACGATATGGCATATAATACTTCGGATACTGAAAAAAAGATCATCCTTCATTCCCCGTCTATGATACAGATCTTCCAGAAGGCAAATCTTCTTGCCTACAATCAGGCTTCTGTGCTTATTTACGGGGAAAGCGGCGTTGGAAAAAGCTTTCTGGCAGAATATATCCAGAAAAGTGGTTCTTTATCTGGTAAACCCTTTGTAAAGATCAGCTGCAGTGCTATTTCAGAGGAGCTTTTTGCCTCTGAACTTTTCGGCTATTCTCCCAATGCCTTTACCGGTGCTTCTGCCAGTGGAAAAACAGGACTTTTAGAAGCAGCAGATCATGGAACAGTCCTTTTTGATGAGATCAATGAACTCTCTCCCCATTGCCAGACTCTGCTTTTACATTTTTTACAGAACAAAAATATAACTCCTATCGGTTCCCTTATTGCTAAAGAGATCCACACCCGCATTATCTGTCCTTCCGGACAGGACCTGCGTGAAATGATCAAAGCCGGAACCTTCCGTTCAGATCTCTACTACAGGATCCGGGTAGCCAATATCCATATACCTCCTTTAAGAAAGCGAAGAGATGAAATCCCTTTATTTCTACGCTTTTTTATAGAACACTATTCGAAAGAATATGATTGTCCTTTGGAAAACCAGCCAATTTCTGAAAACCAGATGACTGCGTTAAGCGGGCTTGAGTGGAAAGGAAATATAAGAGAGATTTCCAATCTGGCACAGCAGATCTGTCTGTCAGAAAACCGGAAAGAACTGATCGACTCATTTATCCATGCCCACTGCACACCACTGCATACACCAAAATCCCAGTCCATCCTTCGCCCTATAAGTAATGCTGCCGCTTCCGGGAAACAGCCGGCTGATCCCAAAGATCCGGCACATTTGCTGCAGGGGGATTTAATTCCATTAAAAGAAGCCCTTCGCCAATTTGAGACTGCTTATATACAACGGGCTTTGGACCAGACCGGAACGCTTAAGGAAGCGGCAGACGTCCTTGGTATCAGTTTCAGTTCTCTTTGCAGGAAAAAGGCAGAGCTTGGCATATCCAAAGCTGCAGGTTCCGGCAAAAAAAATACCGGCAATACCCTTTAAAAAATTTAAAAGGTATGACCGGTTTTTTTGATGATCGCATTGCTTATTATTCCCCTACCAGTTCTTTCATCACATCATCTACTTTTTCGATTTTTTCTGCCCTGTAAGCATTGCTGCCACAGAAAAGAAGGGCATTATTTTCATCCCCTTCCGCTGCATTTACCAATGCCTGTGTAATGCAGTAAGGAATAGTCCTGATATCGCAGTGTTCCAGACACTGAAAGCAGCTTTTGATAGCCGGGCGGACTCCCTCTTTGATCTGCTGCAAAAATGGATTTAAAATAGCCCGTCCCGGCATTCCTACCGGGCTCTGGGTAATGATGATATCTTCTTTTTTTGCGTTTATATAGGCCTGCTTGTAAGCATCTGGAGCATCACATTCTTCGGTAGTAACGAAACGGGTGCCTACCTGCACTCCTTCTGCCCCCAGTTCAAACTGATGCATTACATCTTCATGGGTATAAATGCCCCCGGCAGTTATTACCGGGATATGCTTCTGGTACTTTTCTTCGTAAGTCTTTATTACTTCCATAATGGAGCGGACTTCTTTATCATAAGCTTTCTGGTTGTAGGTATTTGGCACATCTTTTGTATCTGCACCGTACTCTGTCAGCTCTTCCCTGGAAAATCCCAGATGACCACCAGCTAACGGTCCTTCCACTACCACAAAGTCCGGAACCTGCTTATACTTTCTATCCCAAAGTCTGCATATGACCTGTGCAGATTTGGCAGAAGACACAATAGGAGCCAGCTTTACTTTCTTTACTGCCTGTTTGCAGATCTCTCCGCAGGTTTCCTTTGCATCTGCGATCCCTGCTTTCATTTCCTCATATGCAGCCTGTGCATACTCTGGAAGGCGCACAGGAAGACCTGCGCCGGATACAATGGCATCTGCACCGCATTTAATGGCTTCCTTGACCCACAGGTCATAATGCCTGGTAGCTACCATAATGTTAAATCCAATAGCACCATTTGGTGCGATCTCCCGGGCTTTTTGCATTTCCCGTCTGATAGCACGCAGATTAGCTTCTACAAAATTGGTCTTAAAATCAGGTTCCCTGAATCCGATCTGTGCTGTGGAGATAAGTCCCATGCCGCCACAGGCTGCTACAGCTCCTGCCAGCTTATGAAGGCTGATGCCTACACCCATACCGCCCTGGATCACCGGTCTTTTAAGGACCAGATCTCCTATTGTTAATGCTTTGATCCCTCTCATTTCTCACATTCTCCTAAATCTTTCGTATCTGTGTTCTGCCAGCTCTTCTCCGGACAGTTTCAAATACTTTTCAAAAAATCCGATTATAGACCGGTCCATATAGCCTGCAATGCGGTACAAAGTATCTGTATTTGCCGGTTCTTCCTCTGGAATGATCCCCTCGATCAGCCCCAGTTCCTTTAAGTCAGCTGCTGTTACCTTCATCACTCTGGCTGCCTCCGGGGCTTTTTTGCTGTCTTTATAAAGGATAGAAGCAAAACCTTCCGGTGATAAAATGGAATAAATGGCATTTTCCATCATCCATACTTCATTTGCTACTGCCATAGCTAAAGCACCTCCGCTTCCTCCTTCGCCGATGACAATGGAAAGCACCGGAACCTTTAAGGAAGACATTTCAAACAGGTTCTTTGCAATGGCTTCGCCCTGACCTCTTTCCTCTGCCTCCAGTCCGCAGAAAGCTCCTGGCGTGTCTACAAAACAGATGATGGGGCGTCCAAAGGTTTCCGCCTGCTTCATTAAACGCAGGGCCTTGCGATAACCATCAGGGGATGGCATACCAAAATTACGGCGGATATTATCCTTGGTGTTCTTTCCCTTCTGCTGTCCGATAACTGTAACCGGCATGCCATGGAACATGGCAATACCGCCTACAATGGCGCCATCATCTTTAAAGCAGCGGTCTCCATGAAATTCTATAAATTCATCAAAAACAGCATTAATATAGTCAAGAGCAGTAGGTCTGTCCGCTTTTCTTGAAAGAAGGACTGTATCCCAGGCGCTTTTTTCTCCATGAGCCTTAACATGGTCACGGCCAGAAAATCCATTTGCCAATGGTTCTACCTTTTCTGCATCTGCTTCCACAACCATATCATGTTTTCTGTGCATATAAAGGATCTGGCCGATCACTTTTTTCTGGTCATGGCGCGGAACGATCATATCTACAAATCCATGGTCTAACAGAAATTCCGCTCTCTGGAAACCTTCCGGCAGCTTCTGGCCAATGGTCTGCTCAATAACTCTTGGACCGGCAAAACCGATCAGTGCACCTGGTTCTGCAATGATGATATCGCCTAACATTGCAAAGCTTGCGGTCACGCCTCCTGTAGTCGGATCCGTAAGGACGCTGATAAACAGCTGTCCTGCTTCATGGTGGCGTTTTAAGGCTGCTGAAGTTTTTGCCATCTGCATCAGGGAAACAATACCTTCCTGCATTCTGGCACCGCCGGAGCAGGCAAACAGGATCACCGGAAGCTTTTCCTTTGTAGCACGTTCTACTGCCTCTGTGATCTTCTCTCCCACTACATGCCCCATACTGCTCATAATAAAGCGGGCATCGCACACACCTACAACAGCAGGATTTCCGTCGATCTTTGCCTTTCCAATGACAATGGCTTCATTCAGGCCGGATTTTTCTCTGGCTGCTTCTACCTTTTTCTCATAGTTAGGAAAGTCTAATGGATTGGAAAAAGGCATTTCTTTGTTCCATTCCTCAAAGGTTCCCACATCCGTAAGCATTTCGATCCTGCGGTAAGCATGAACACGGAAGTAGCCGCCGCATTTGGGGCATACATAGTAATTGTTCTTTACGTCTTCCACATAGATCGGCTGTCCACATTTATTACATTTGCGCCATAAACCTTCCGGGATCGATGGCTCTTCCCCTTCACTGTTTACCGGTCTGTATTTGGTATCTATTTTTGTATACGTTTTTCTGAACATATTGCGCAGCATACGACAACTTCCTTTCTGCATTTATCCTTATTCAGGACCAGACATTCTTCCCTGCGGCTTTGACCAGGGATATTTTTAATTTTATTTCAGTTCAGCCTTGCATCTTTCATTTTACATAGTCCGGAAAATACTTCTCAATAAAACCGGTATCGGTATCGCCTTTCTGAAAAGCTTCATTTTCCAGGATCTCATACTGAAAATCTATATTTGTTTCAATACCTTCTATGATAACTTCGCCTAACGCACTGCGCATTTTCGCAATAGCAGATGCGCGGTCTTTATCATAAACGATCAGCTTCATAAGCATGGAATCATAATTGGCTGGTACTTTATAACCGTTGTAAATGTGTGTATCCACACGGACGCCATTTCCACCTGGGATATGCACATTGGTAATACGGCCCGGACATGGCATAAAGTGCTTCTTCGGGTTCTCCGCATTAATACGGCATTCAATGGCATGGCCTTTGATCTGGATGTCTTCCTGGGATACGCTTAACGGTTCTCCCGCAGCAACCCGGATCTGTTCTTTGATCAGGTCAATCCCGGAAACCAGCTCTGTAACAGGATGCTCTACCTGGATGCGGGTGTTCATTTCCATAAAATAGAAATTTTTGTCTTTATCTAATAAAAACTCTATAGTTCCTGCATTCTCATAGTTTACGGCTTTGGCTGCTTTTACAGCAACCTCACCCATTTTCTTACGAAGCTCAGGAGAGATGACTTCACATGGGGACTCTTCCATTACCTTCTGGTGACGACGCTGGATGGAACAGTCACGTTCTCCCAAGTGAACAACATGTCCAAACTTGTCACCCATGATCTGAAATTCCACGTGGCGTGGTTTTTCAATATATTTTTCAATATACATGGTATCATCGGAAAAACCCTTTACAGACTCCAGCTGAGCCGCATTAAAATGCTCTGTAAAGTCTTCTTCACTTCTGGAAATACGCATTCCTTTTCCACCGCCGCCAGAAGAAGCCTTGATCATAACAGGAAAACCAATTTCTTTTGCCATGGCAAGTCCGTCTTCCGCTGTGTATACAGGTTCCTTACTTCCTGGAACAACGGGAACTCCCGCCTGCATCATGGTATTTCTTGCTTCTGACTTATTTCCCATACGGTTGATGATCTCAGCAGACGGTCCGATAAATGTAATGTTGCACTGCTGGCAAAGCTTTGCAAAACGGGCATTTTCAGATAAAAATCCAAATCCCGGATGAATGGCATCTGCCTTCATTGCAACGGTTGCTGAGAGAATACGCTCCATATTCAGATAGCTCTGGCTGGAAGGAGCCGGGCCGATACAGATGGCTTCATCTGCCAGAAGAGTGTGAAGGCAGTCTTTATCTGCCTCAGAGTAAACTGCAACGGTACGGATTCCCATTTCGCGGCAGGCTCTGATAATACGGACTGCGATCTCACCTCTGTTTGCGATCAATATCTTATTAAACATTCCACATCTCCTATCAGCCGGTCTTATCCGATCATAAAGGTCAGTTCGCCAACAACTGCGATCTTTCCGTCTACAGTGGCAGTTGCCTTACCTACGCCAACCGGGCCTTTCTGCTTGATGATCTCACATTCCAGTCTTAAGCGGTCACCTGGAACTACTTTGTGCTTGAATTTTACGTTATTTAAGCCGCCGAAGTATGCTGTTTTTCCCTTGAAATTTTCCTGGGAAAGGATCGCTACAGCACCAGTCTGAGCCAGTGCTTCCACAATGAGAACACCTGGCATAACCGGTTCCTGTGGGAAATGGCCTCTGAAATATGGCTCATCATAAGTAACAGATTTGTAGCCAACAGCCTTTACGCCTGGCTCTAATTCTTCAATACAGTCTACCAGGAGAAACGGATGTCTGTGCGGAATGATCTCCTGGATTTCTTTAATACCCATTAACATGTTTATTTCCTCCTGGTCTTATTTTATGCGGAATAATGGCTGTCCGTACTCTACTACCTCTTCATTGTTTACAAGGATTGCTTCGATGACGCCGTCATATTCACTTTCAATCTCATTCATCAGCTTCATGGCTTCGATGATGCCAAGTACCTGTCCTTTTTTAACAGTATCTCCTACTTTTACAAAGCTTTCTGCATCAGGAGATGAAGAACTATAGAAAGTTCCCACTAATGGAGATGTGATCACCTTGTCGGAATCAATGTCATGGCTTTCTGCTGCTTCTGGTGAAGCTGCCGGTGCTGCTGTCTCTGCGTTTACACCGGTAGAAGCTGCTGTAAGTACTGGTGCAGCGGCAGAAGCCGGAACAGCTGTTACAGCGCCCGGTGCGCTGACGGTGATGATCTTTGCTTCTTCTTTTTCTTTCTTAAGAGAAATGTGCATATCACCCTGATCCAGCTTAAAACTGGTCAGTTTGGAATCAGATACAGCCTGGACCAGTGTCAGGATTTCATCTATATTCATGTTCCCGTTCTCCTTCCTTATGCTGTGAATTTCTTCACGATCAGGCTGGCATTATGTCCGCCAAAACCTAATGAATTGCTGATAGCATAATTTACATCCATAGATACACCTTCATGCATGGTGTAATCCAGATCACAGCCTTCGCCTGGATTTTCCAGACCTACAGTTGGATGTACATAACCGTCCTCAATGCTCTTTACACAGGTGATAAACTCTACACCGCCTGCTGCGCCTAATAAATGTCCGATCATGGACTTTGTAGAATTGATTTTTACATTGTTTGCATGATCGCCTAAAGCCAGCTTGATGGCCTTGGTCTCAAATAAATCATTGTGGTGGGTGCTGGTTCCATGAGCATTGATATAATCAAGCTGCTCTGGTGTAATTCCTGCATCCTTCATAGCAAATTCCATTGCCTTTGCAGCACCGCTTCCGTCTTCTGCCGGGGAAGTAATATGGTATGCGTCACAGGTTGCACCATATCCCACTACCTCAGCTAAGATTTTGGCACCTCTTGCCTGTGCATGCTCTAAGGACTCTAACACAACAATACCTGCGCCTTCACCCATAACGAAACCATTACGGTCCTGATCAAATGGGATAGAAGCTTTTTTTACATCATCTGTAGTATTTAATGCAGTTAAAGAAGTAAATCCAGCTACACCAATTGGGGTAATGCTTGCTTCTGTACCACCTGCTACCATTACATCTGCTTCGCCGTGCTGAATGGAACGGAATGCTTCGCCGATGGAATGTGTACCGGTTGCACATGCAGTTACCACATTAATGCACTTGCCCTTAAGACCAAACTGAATGGATACATTTCCTGCTGCCATGTTGCTGATCATTAAAGGTACTAATAATGGCTCTACTCTGCCTGGTCCCTTTTCTAACAGTCTCTTTTCGTTGCGCTCTAATGCCTGTAAGGAACCGATGCCGGAACCTACACTTACACCAACCCGGAATGGATCTTCTTTTTCCATATCAATGCCGGAGTTTTCCAGTGCTTCCTTTGCTGCTGCTACTGCAAACTGGCAGAATGGCTCCATACGGCGTGCAGTCTTTGGATCCATATACTGTTTTGGATCAAAATCCTTTACTTCTGCAGCCAGTTTGCACTTAAAATCAGCTGTATCGAAATGTGTGATCAGTGCGATACCTACTGTATTTGACTTGATCGCAGACCAAAAACTTTCTACATCATTACCAATTGGGGTAATAGCTCCCATACCTGTTACTACTACTCTTGTATTCATATTTTGACTCCTGTTCTATTTTTAGGCCATTCCGCCATCTACGGAGATTACCTGGCCGGTGATGTATCTTGCTTCATCGGATGCTAAAAATGCAACTGCATTGGCAATATCTTCTGTCTCACCAAAAGCCTTCATTGGAATATGCTCTAAGATAGAGTTTTTAATCTCTTCTTTTAACACATCCGTCATTTCTGTCTTAATAAATCCTGGTGCAACTGCATTTACGGTGATGCCTCGGCTTGCCAGTTCTTTTGCCGCACTCTTGGTCAGACCGATCACACCGGCTTTTGCTGCACAGTAGTTTGCCTGTCCTGCATTTCCTAATACACCGGATACAGAAGAAATATTGATGATACGTCCGCTTTTCTGCTTTAACATCTGTCTTGCAATGTGACGGGTACAGTTGAATACACCCTTTAAGTTAGTCTGGATCACTGCATCAAAATCTTCCTCTGACATCTTCATTAACAGATTATCTCTTGTGATACCTGCATTATTTACCAGGATGTCCAGATGTCCATGCTCTTTTACCACTGCATCTAACATTTCCTTGCAGCTTTCAAAATCGGAAACATTGCACTGAACTGCCTGCGCGTTTCCTCCGGCTGCCTGAATTTCCTTTACTACTTCCTCTGCCTTTGCAGCAGAACCATTATAATTTACGATCACATATGCGCCCTTCGCTGCTAATGTTTTAGCGATCTGGCGTCCAATTCCGCGGCTTGCGCCTGTAACCAGTGCAATCTTTCCTTCCAGCATGTTTTTCTCCTTTTCATAAGGCTTTAAATGGCTTTTTAAGCCTCTTTTAAAGCTTCTACTACTTTTTCTATATCTTCTAACTTTTCTACGTTTAATGTTTTTACACTGCGGTCGATCTTTCTCATAAAACCAGCCAGTGTTTTTCCTGGTCCGATCTCAATGAAAGTATCTACACCGTCTGCCAGCATGGTCTCTACACACTGCTGCCATTTTACAGAAGAGGAAACCTGCTTTACCAAAAGATCTTTAACAGGTTCTGCTTCTGTTACGTACTGAGCGGTCACATTGGCTGCATATGGGATAACCGGCTTGTGGATCTTAACATTTTCAAGAACCTTGCCCAGCTTTTCACCGGCGCCAACTAACATTCCAGAGTGGAATGGACCGCTTACATTTAACATAATGGCGCGTTTTGCACCTGCTGCCTTTAATTTTTCACAAGCTTCTTCTACCGCTGCTTTTTTTCCGGAAATAACAATCTGTCCCGGACAGTTATAATTTGCGATCCATACACCGTCCATATCAGATGTTACTTCTTCTATCACTGCTGCATCCAAAGCTAAGATCGCTGCCATGGCGCCTTCTCCTGCCGGAACCTCTTCCTGCATAAAGATACCTCTCTGGCGGACAGTGGTAATCGCGTCTTCTTCGCTCATAACGCCTGCCGCTGCCAGTGCACAGTACTCGCCAAGGCTTAAACCTGCTGCAACGTCTGGTTTTACGCCGTTTTCTTCTAAAACCTTCATCATAGCGATACTGGTTGTAACCATAGCTGCCTGTGTATATTCTGTAATATCCAGTCTGTCATTTGGCTCGAAGCAAAGCTCTGGAACAGAGAAGCCTAAAAGTTCAGTTGCCTTATCAAATACCTTGCGGCCAGTTTCTGTCTGCTCATAAAAATCTTTTCCCATTCCGCAGGTCTGTGCTCCCTGACCTGGGAAGATAAATGCAATCTTACTCATGTTTATTACTCCCTGTTTAAAAGCTTCTTTGCCTGATCCATCATCTCTTCGATCATTTCTTTACAGGTCTGCTCCTTGGAAATAAGACCTGCGATCTGACCTGCCATAACAGTTCCGTTCTTTACATCGCCTTCCTGAACTGCCTTGCGTAAAGTTCCCAGTGTGAGATATTCCAGTTCCTCAAAGGATTTTCCTTCCTGCTCTAACTTAAGGTACTCTCTGGTCATCTGGTTCCTCAGACAGCGTACCGGATGTCCATGGGTTCTTCCGGTAACAGTAGAATCAATATCTTTTGCCTTGATGATACGTTCCTTGTAATTTTCATGTACAATAGACTCTTTGGAAACAACGAAGCGGGTACCGATCTGTACTGCTTCTGCGCCTAACATAAATGCTGCCGCAATTCCTCTTCCATCACCAATACCGCCTGCTGCGATCACAGGGATAGATACAGCATCAACAACCTGAGGCACCAGAGTCATCGTAGTCTCTTCACCAATGTGTCCGCCAGACTCCATTCCCTCTGCAACAACTGCATCTGCGCCATATTTTTCCATACGGCGTGCCAGAGCAACAGAAGCAACAACAGGAATGACCTTAATGCCTGCAGCCTTCCACATTTCCATATATTTTTCAGGATTTCCGGCTCCTGTAGTAACTACCTTGATGCCTTCTTCCACAACGACCTTTGCTACATCGTCAGCATGTGGGCTTAACAGCATAACATTGACACCAAAAGGCTTCTTGGTCAGTTCTCTTGCCTTACGGATCTCTTCGCGAATTACTTCGCCAGGAGCATTTGCACCGCCGATCAGTCCCAGACCTCCTGCTTCTGATACTGCTGCAGCCAGATTGTGCTCTGCCACCCATGCCATTCCTCCCTGAATGATGGGATATTCGATTCCTAACATTTCTGTGATTCTTGTCTTCATTCTTTCCTCCAAAATTCAAATACGTCTGTAACGATCACGGTGACGGCAGATACTTACAACCGCTCCTGAAAAATTTACGGATTTCCCGCAGTCTAGTAGAAACAGCGTGCTTCATAAATATCAAGCACGCCGTCCCCCTGTGTTTCTATAAATATTACTTTATAATTAAGCCTCAACGCCTTTGCCTTTTAAGTAATTCATAACATCGCCTACAGTAGCAAGGCTCTCTAAATCTTCTGCAGGGATCTCTACGGAATACTCATCCTCTAAAGCCATAACCAGCTCAAACAGATCCAGGGAATCTGCTCCTAAATCTTCCTTAAAAGAGGAAGCCTCTGTAATGCTGTCTGCATCTACGTTTAACTGATCTGCAATAATTTCTTTCATTTTCTCTAACATGATTATTTCTCCTTTTTCTAAATTAAAATTTTATAATTTATTACTGTTTATTTACCATTCCAGCAAAACAGCGCCCCAGGTAAGACCAGCACCAAATCCGGCCATTACCAGCTTGTCTCCTGTTTTAAGCTTTCCGGCTCTGTTTAACTCATCCAGCAAGATCGGTACGGACGCACCGGATGTATTTCCATAGTGTTCCATATTTACCGGGAACTTTTCAAGATCCACTTTCAGGCGCTTTGCAATGGATTCAATGATACGGTAATTTGCCTGATGGATAATGAATTTGTCAATATCCTCTGCTGTATTTCCCGTTTGTTCCAAAACCTCTTTAATGCATTCAGGCACCTGTTTTACAGCAAATTTAAACACTTCCTGTCCTTCCATGGTCATATAGCCAAGTTCCGGTTTTTTTCCTAATAAGAAATTTCCGGTAGAACGGCTGCCGCAGGTAAGTACCCCGCCTTTAGATCCATTGGAGTGCATGTTCAGGCCAATAATACCTTTTTCCTCTGCTCTTACTACAGCTGCTCCCGCCCCATCACCAAAAAGGACACAGGTGCTTCTGTCTGTCCAGTCTACTAACTTACTTAACAGGTCAGCGCCGATCACCAGAGCTGTTTTATAAAGACCGGAAGCAATATAGGCATGGGCAGTGCTTAAAGCAAATACAAAACCGGTACAGGCAGAACTGATATCAAAACAGGCTGCATTTACAGCACCGACTTTTGCCTGGACCTCACAGGCTCCATTTGGAAAACAGTAGTCTGGAGATGAAGTAGCCAGAATGATCAGATCGATCTCTTTTGGATCAATACCTGCCTGTTCAATGGCTCTTTGGGCTGCCTTTGCTGCCATATCTGATGTACTGTCCTCTGTCGCGATTCTTCGCTCCCCGATCCCCGTGCGGCTGCGGATCCACTGGTCATTGGTTTCGACGATCTTTGACAGGTCATCATTTGTTACAATCTGAGCCGGTACATAGGAACCGGTTCCTATAATTTTTGTTGTCATTCTTTTTACCCTTCCGCAGAAATACTTTGAACATCAAAGTAATACTACAGGAAGAGATAACATTTGTCAAGGAATATTTTCACAGGTGTTTTTCAACTCTTTATTCAGTTCTGTTCAATAACTTCTTTGTAATTGCTTCGCCCCCTCATCACCATGGATAATCATTGACTTAATTTTCAAAATTTGTTACCTTGTAATTATGTATCACAGACATGCATCATTCTCTTAAGTTAGAGAATATGCAGCACTTGGGGGTGCATATACAAGATGTTCTCTCGGAATCTTTCTGTACCTGATTTTGTGAGATGATTTTTTGTCAGTTGTGCCCAAATTTCTGAGGCGTACGCAGTGCGTACGTTGATGAAATTCGGGTGCGGCTGGCGGAAAATCAGCCACAAAGGCAGGTGCATGAAAGACTCCGAGAGAACATCAAAATATCTGGAGGTATTTCATATGAAAACAACAGGGGTTATAAGAAAGCTGGACGAACTTGGGCGGATCACTCTTCCCATTGAACTGAGAAGAAGCCTGAATCTGGAAGTAAAAGATGCGCTGGAGATCACAGTTCAGGATGACTGCATCATCCTGAAAAAAGCAGAAAATGCAGATATTTTCACCGGGGGAACCGAAAATTTAGTAGAATATGAAGGAAAGAAAGTTTCCAGAGAATCCATTCTGGCACTGGCAAAGCTGGCAGGACTAAAGGTAACAGAGTAAAATTTACAGTTCAGCCTTGCGTCTTCTTGCCCGCTTACAGCGGACAAGAAGCTTTTGGCCCTAAATCTTCGCAAGGCTGAACTGTAACTTTATAGCAGCTGCTGATATACATCTCTTTTGGATATTCCTCTGTCTTTCGCAACTGCCTTCATGGCTTCTTTTTTATCCATTCCCTGTGACAGATAATGTTCCATATGTTCTTCAATGGGCATCTCTTCCCAGGCACGGATCTCTTCTTCCCGTATTTCTTCCACCGGCTTTCCGGCAATAACAATCACACATTCCCCTTTCGGTTCTTCTGTCTCATAATGTGCCAGAGCCTCTTCAAAGGTAGTCTGAAAGGCACTTTCAAACTTCTTGGTCAGTTCTCTGCAGATCGTGATCTTTCTGTTTCCAAGCGCTCCATACAGATCCTCTAAGGTGGCTACAAGATGGTGAGGCGCTTCATAGACGATCATAGTCCTTGTTTCTTTTTTCAATTCTTCCAAGATCCGCTGACGCTCTTTTTTATCACTTTTTTCTGCAGGCAGAAATGCCTCAAAACAAAATCTTCTGGTTGGAAGCCCTGACATGGTAAGAGCCGTGATACAGGCCGCCGGACCTGGAAGGGAAGTAACCGGAATACCCGCTTCATAGCACTGTCTGACCAGCTCCTCGCCCGGATCAGAAATTCCCGGTGTTCCCGCATCTGTGATCAGCGCGATGTTGGTTCCTTCTGCCATCTTCTCCACCAGATATTTTGCCTTTTCTACCTTGTTATACTCATGATAACTGGTCATGGGCGTTTTTATTTCAAAATGATTTAACAGCTTGATACTGTGTCTTGTATCTTCTGCTGCGATCAGATCTGCCTCTTTTAATGTTTTCAACACCCGGTAGGTAATATCTTCCAGATTGCCAATGGGTGTTGCACACAGATATAATTTTCCTGTCATATACGTTTCCCTCCGCAAATTAAACCAGCTGGCTCACTAATACCCATACGTAGTACGTATCTCTTCCGAATACTCCCCATTCTCATCAAAAACGATCACAGGCGCTTCAATCTTCATGAGAGCGCCGCCGCCTCTTACTGCCTCGATCAGTACCATATTGGCTTCCCGTTCCTTATACGGGTGGACAAATTTCATCCGCTTTGGCTCCAGACCATACTGCTTCATTGTCTGTAAGATCTCGATCAGTCTCCTGGGTCTGTGGACCATATAAAATCGTCCCCCTGGTTTTAATACTCTCGTACCTTCTCTCACCACATCTTCTAACGTGCAAAGCACCTCATGGCGGGCAATAGCCTTGGCGTCTCCCGGATTTTTGATCCCATGGGCATCATTCATGTACGGCGGATTACTGGTGACCACATCAAAAGAAGCCAGCGCAAACCTGCTTCCGGCCTCCTTGATATCTCCTGTTACGATCTCTACCTTCTCTTCCAGATGATTGTATTTTACACTTCTCCTGGCCATATCCGCAGACTCTTTCTGGATCTCAAGACCGGTAAAATGCTTTCCTTCTGTTTTCGCTTCTAAAAGGATCGGGATAATGCCAGTCCCTGTTCCAAGATCCAGCACCTGCTCCCCAGGTTTTACAACTGCAAAACCGGACAGCAGCACCGCATCCATCCCAAAACAGAAAGTACCTTTTCTCTGGATAATGCCATAATGATTTCTCTGGAGATCATCGATCCTTTCATCATCTCTTAAAAGGATATTTCCTTCCTGTCTCCAGCTGTGTTCCTTTTCACTATTTATCATTCAGCTTTGACTTTCCTTCCCGTTTTTCCAGCGCTTCCAGTTTCTTTAATTCTGCCTCTTCCTGTTTTTCGCCGCCTTTGCCTTTCTTTCTTCTGGGTTTGAACTTCAACTGGTCTACTTTGTATTCGCGGATCTCTTTTTCATCTTTATCCACGATCACCACAACCTTCACGGTCTGGCGCAGTACATTGACACTGTGAACTTCTCCCCGAAGGCCGTCTGCTGTAGTAACTGTATCACCGAGTCCCGGCAGCTTGCTGTTTAATACCTCATAGGTCTCTTCCTCATTTTTCAGACAGCACATCAGTCTTCCGCATACACCGGAAATCTTAGTCGGATTTAAAGACAGATTCTGCTCTTTTGCCATTTTAATAGAAACCGGGATAAACTCAGACAGATAAGAATGACAGCAAAGGGGTCTTCCGCAGATGCCGATGCCGCCCATGATCTTTGTCTCATCTCTTACACCAACCTGGCGCAGCTCAATACGGGTCTTAAATACACTTGCAAGATCCTTTACCAGCTCTCTGAAATCGATTCTTCCATCTGCTGTAAAATAAAACAATACCTTATTATTATCAAAGGTATACTCTGCGTCGATCAGCTTCATTTCCAGATTGTGTTTTTTGATCTTTTCCTGGCAGATCTTAAAAGCTTCTTTTTCTTTCTCTTTATTTTTCGCCTCAATAGCCCGGTCCTCATCCGTTGCCATACGGATCACCGGTTTTAACGGCGGTATTACCTTCGTTTCATCCACTTCTCTGTTTCCCAGGACTACATAACCGTATTCAATGCCTCTGGCAGTTTCAACGATCACATGATCCCCGATCTTTATCTGTCGGTCTGCCGGATCAAAATAGTAGATCTTTCCTGCAGCCCGAAAACGCACTCCGATTACTGTCAACATTTCTCTTACTTATTTTCCTTTCCTAAAAAGCACATCAGTTTTCTTTCATGGTCAGCAGCAGCAGCTCCATGACCAGTTCCATATTTACATTGGCATCCAGGCGGACTCTGGCCTTGTCAATGGCCTCTAATATCCGCTCCAGCCCTTCATAACTGCTTAAAGATGCCGCCTTCTTCACTGCGGAAAATTCATCCTTGAAGATAAGAAGGTTTAAGTCTTTGGTTGTTTTATACATCAGGATATCCCGATACCACATCTGCATAAAATTCAGACATTCTTTGATATCCGTATTGTTATCTTTTAATTTTCGGATCACATCTAAAAGCTGGGAAATATCCATTTCCTTAATTTCTTTTAACAGCGTTAAAATCTCTTCATACATCATCTTAAAGTCCTCAGACTGGGCCAGATGGATCGCCTTGCCCAGATTTCCTCTTGCAAATGCACTGTATATTTCTGCCTGAATATCTTTCACATGAAGTTTTTCTTCCAGATATTCCTTCACCACAGAGTCTTTCAATGGTTTCAGTTTCAGCTGCACACACCTTGAAAGGATCGTTGGTAAAAATGCATCCGGATTGGTAGTCAAAAGCATGATCACCGCATAGGCCGGCGGCTCTTCTATGGTCTTTAAAAGGGCATTCTGGGCCTGTACCGTCATTTTCTCTGCTTCATCTACAATATAGATCTTATACTGGCTGCTGTATGGACGCACCATAATGGTATCATTGATCTGCTCACGGATATCATCTACACCCATGCTGGCCGGTTTTTCATGTGTTACATAAATCAGATCCGGGTGGTTTCCTGAAAGGACCTGCTTACAGGCATGACACTGCATACACGGTTCTTTCCCACCTTCTTCACATAAAAGAGTCATGGCAAAGGCATCCGCCAGTGTTTTCTTTCCCATTCCCTCTTCACCGCTTAAAATATAAGCGTGAGAAACTTTTCCCGTTGCTGCCGCGTTTAGAAAATGCTCTTTGATCTGCTCATGTCCCAAGATGTCTTTCAATGTAAGCATATGGCCACCTCCCCGGGTATCTTTGCCAGATTGTTTGTACTTTTTTCTTCACAATCTTACCTTTATGATAACATAATTACTTTTTTCTGTATACACTTTTTCCAGGGCACTAATGCGTCCATACACGTTCCTGATACTCCGATGGGGCGATTCCCACTAACTTCTTAAACTGGGCGCTGAAATAAGCAGTATCCGAATACCCCACCGCATCTGCTACTTCATATACCTTCAATTTTCCCTCTTTTAACAGTTCCATTGCCACTTTCATGCGGTAATAAGAAAGATAGGTGGTAAATGTGTAATCCGTTTCTTTTTTGAAAACACGGCTTAAATAGCCTTCGCTGATCTGCAGCTGCTCCGCTACCGTACTGATATTTATATCCTCTCTATAATGTTCACGGATGTGCCTGATGGCCTGCTCTACATACTTATTTTTCGCTTTTCTATCTGCATTAAACCGGAAAATAAGTGTTGCTTCCTCTTCCCCTTTACGGATCCTGTCTCCCTCTTCTAACTGGGAAATGATACGGGTCACTGACTGCTCCAGATCCCCGTCTTTTAGCGGCTTTAACAGGTAATCACTGACTCCCAGTTTAACCGCACTCTGGGCATATTTAAAATCACCGTAAGCTGTCAGGATAATGAATTTCGCCCGGTTCCCCTCACTTCGCAGCATCTCGATCATTTCCACACCATCCATACGGGGCATTTTCAGATCTGTAACAATGATATCCGGTGAAAGGCGCCTGATCACATCTGCACCTTCTTCCCCATTAGACGCTTCTCCTGCGATCATACAGTTTAACGCTTCCCAGTTAATGGTAAATATAATGCCTTTTCTGACAATTTCTTCGTCTTCTACTACTACCACCTTATACATCGTCCCCCTCCTTTCTGACCGGAAGTTTTAAAGTGACAGTTGTTCCATCTTCTGTCACTTCCGCTTTCAGGCCATATTCATCCCCATAATATAGTTTTAATATCCTCATAATGTTATAAAGTCCCAGATGCCCCTCTCTTTTCTCCGGTTCCGGACTGTTGATCCATGCCAGGATCTCCGGACTCATACCGCGGCCGTCATCGGTAATTGAAATATTTAAAGTGTCCCTTTCTCTGCCTGCATAGATACAGATATATCCATTTTCACAGCCCTCCAGACCATGGATGATCGCATTTTCAACCAAAGGCTGCAGGATCATTTTCGGCACCAGACATTCTTCCAGCTGGTCCGGTATCTCTTTTTCACATAAAAACTCACCGGTAAAGCGGATCTTCTGCACCTGTACATAACTGTCAATGGTCTCCAGTTCCTCCCTTAAAGGAATAAAAGGCTTACTTGAAATACTTTTTCTAAGTATGATGGCCAGATTCTCTGCCAGCACAGCGATCCGGGGCACCTGGCGTATCCGGGCTTCCCATTTGATCGTATCCAGCGTATTATAAAGAAAATGAGGATTCAGCTGGGTCTGATATAATTTTAATGTAGTTTCGTTTAAATCCTTCTGCCTCTGTACCTTATCTTCCAGATACCGCCCCAGATCCTCAGTCATCTGATTAAAGCTGCGGGTCAGACGCCCCATTTCATCATTGGACTGTGTATGGATACGGATCGTCAGATCTCCCTTTTTCACCTTTTCCATCGCTTCGTCTAATGTCTGCACCGGACGGGCAATACTGCCTGTAAGTACGCCTGAAACAGCCAGGCATAAAAACAGCCCCAATGCCGACAAACACAGGCTGACCGTCCACATAGTCCTGACAGCAGGCTGACTCATAGGTGCCTGACGGCACAACAGAAAATAAAAACCATTTTCCAGCATTTTTTCAATCCAATCACCTGACTGAGACTGGTTTTTGTCCTGTCCAAAGCAATAAACCGTCCGCTTATGAGTATCCAAAAACAAAAGCACATCTCCTGTGGAAACTTCTGCCCCTAAAAGATCGTCCAGATTTTCCCTGGTAAAGTCAAAAACAATATATCCTGTTTTTGCACCGCCTTCGGTATATAGCGGTCTTGCTCCCTGAAGCAGGATATCTTTATCTGTGATAGAAAGATCCGGATCCGTCCTGTAATATACAATATCATCTGCCTTTGAAGCCTTTCTTAAAATCCCCCAGAATACCGGCAGGTCTTTTTCCTTTCTTTCTGTATCCGTTGTATAACGCAGATGTCCCCCTGCATCGTAAATGGAAAACTGGGCATAGCCGGAAGTTTCCTGGGTTGCCTGATACAGTAAAAGATACATTTCCCTTTCATGATCTGTCTCACTCTTCTCGATCATGGTGCAGGCTGCTTTTTTATCTGTGGCAATGGCATCACAGGCTTCCTCACATTTCTCAAAAACTGCCTCCAGTCTGGCTTCTGCCTTTGTGATCTGAGTCCGCCCTTCCTCTAAATTCTGCCGGTCAAGAGATGCCGTAAACAACCGGATCATAACTACACTGGAGCATAATAATGGCACCAGAGCCGTCAGCAGACAGGCAAGAAAGATTTTTTTGTGAAATGAAAGTTTATTGAATATTTTCATCTGCTTCTCTGTCCTTTTTCTGTTGCTGTTCATCTGCTGTATTGCCCTTTTCTTCCATAATGATCTTCCAGACATTTAAAACTTCCTGCTGCCTGGAAAATCTCTGGATCAGCTCTTCACCAGGTATATCTTTCTCTCCATCAGAATCATCCGCAGGCTGCCGTAAAAGCTGGGTACGTAAAAGCCACTTTACATCCTCACAAGTTGTATAAGTTACAAATTCCTCTGCGGCAGCCGTGTTGCAGGTTCCTCTCCGGATAGCTGTCCCATCTTCGAAAAGGTGTTCCCCCTCCTGAGGATAAATGTAATCTACATCCTGACCTGCAGCCGAAAGCGCTTTAGCCGCCTCTTCTGATGCAACACCAATGGAATAACGGCCGTCAGAAATCCCCTGCTCTGCTTCTTTAAAAGTTGCCGGTATCTGATCCTGCATGTTTTCTGCTAAAAGATCCAGAAACTCTTCTTTTTCACTGTTTTTTGCCGCCTCTGCCAAAACAGCCGCAGCCATGTCTGACTTAAGGGGATCCGGCATAGCTACACGTCCTTCCCATCTTGGCTCTAATAAACTGTCCCAACTGGTGGGCAGTTCTCTATAGGTCACTACATTGGTATTATATAAAACAACAAAAGAAATGGCCGAATACCCGGTCCAGGTGTCCTTATATGGCTGCCAGTATTCTTTTCCCTCTTCCAGGGCATCCACACTGACGCCAAATGCAACGTCCCAGTCTGCCTCTTCTTTTTCCAATTGGAAAAGCATCTCCCTAGCAGATCCTGTTTCCACCTTTACATTCCAGTCTGTACGCTCTTCAAATTCCTTGATCACCGGTGCCCATTCGGACTGCTCCTGCGCTGTAAACACAGTCAGATCCCAGCTTTCCGATTCTTCCGGTTCTGGCAAAGTATCTACCCGGCTACAGCCTGTAAGACCTGCAAAAATAGTAAGAAAAACCGCAGATCCTGCAGATAAAAAGAACAGGGAACGCCCTTTTTTGCATTCCCTGTTGAATAATTTATGTGTTTTGTCTGCTTTTTCTATATGCATGCTGCTTTCCCCGTGGCACTTGTTTTTCCTCATTTCATTATAGCTCATATTTCCACGGTTTTACAACCCTAAAAACTTCTCAAACACCACGCAGGCACGAACTGCATCTTCCTCTTTTTCCATTTCGCAGAAAATACGAAGCAGAGGCTCTGTACCGGAAAATCTTGCGCTTACCCAGCCGCCATTTTTAAAGTAGACCTTACAGCCATCCTGATAAGAAACCCGTGATACCTCAAAAGGCAGCTGCGGCAGTTTCTGGTCTTCTAACAGAACTTTCTGGATGCGTACCTTTTCCTCCGCTGTAAAACGATAGCTGCGCTCTTCCATATGCGTTTCACCGTACTGATCTTCAATATCCTTTACGATCTCAGAAAGGCTCTTTCCTGTTACAGCGATCATTTCCACTAAAAGACTGGCTGCGTAAATACCGTCTTTTCCATGGATATGGCCTTTTACAGTCAGACCGCCGGAAGATTCACCGCCAATGATCGCATCGGTCTCCTGCATCTTTGCGGAAATATACTTAAAACCTACCGGTACTTCATAACATTTCTGTCCAAAGCTTTCTGCCACCTTGTCCAGCATATGGGTGGTTGCCAGGTTTCGTACAGCATCACCTCTCCAGCCTTTATATTTCAGCAGATAATAATACAGCATAACAAGGATCTGGTTTGCGTGAAGATAATGTCCCTTATCATCAATAACGCCTAAACGGTCCGCATCACCGTCCGTTGCAATACCAATATCACAGTAACGATCCAACACATAGTTTTGCAGATTTTTAAGGGTATCCTCTGCAGGTGCCGGCATTTTGCCTCCAAACAGTGTATCATGCTGGGCATTGATGGTTTCTACCGTACATCTTGCAACTGCCAGGATCGTGCTCAAAGCTGTCAGACTGACGCCATACATAGGATCAACTGCCACTCTCAGATCTCTCTTTCTAATGGCATCTACATTGATCACAGATAAGATATTATCCAGATACTCATTCATCGGATTTATCTCTTCTACGATTCCTTTTTTCACCAGCTCTGTATAAGATGGCGGCGGCATCTGCCCATCTTCTTCATGGCATGGTGTATACAGTTTTTCCGCTTCCGGAAGCCATTTTTCAATGTCCTTTGTCTGAAGTTCGTCTGCATCCCTTCCGCCATATGTAAACACCTTGATGCCATTGTAGATCGCCGGGTTATGACTGGCAGTTACCATCATTCCGTAATCCAGCTCATGTTTCATCACATAAAACATTAAAAGCGGTGTCGGCGCACTGCGGTTAACAAACTGCACATGGAGCCCTTCCTTTCCAAGGATCTGACACGCCCAGATCACAGCCTCTTTTGAAAGGAAACGGCGGTCATAACCGATGACCACACTTTTTGTATCCTTATGCTCAGCTTTCATTTTCAGGCACATTGCCAGTGCCAGTTTCTGTATATTCTCTTTGGTAAACTCTTCTCCGATAATCGCACGCCATCCACCAGTTCCAAATTTTACCATTTTTTGTATATTCCTCCTATTTAAACGATAGATACTTTGCCCTTACTTACTTTCAGGAAGATAAGAAGTGAAATAACCGTACTTACGGTCAGGATCGATGCCAGCGCAGCCGCTGTACCAAAGCTGTTTCTTACAACCTCTGTATAAATAGCTACAGAAATCGTACTTGTTTTACCTCCGTAGAGCATAACGCTGGAAGACAGCTCATTGATACAGGTGATCCAGCTTAAGATCGCGCCGGACAATACACCCGGTGCCATAAGTCTTGCTGTTACCTTGATAAACGTCTGCATCGGTGATACTCCAAGACTGATGGATGCTTCTTCTACACTTGGATCCATCTGCTGTAAAAAGGCACTGCCGGAACGGACGGTATACGGCAGTTTTCGTACAACAAAAGCGATGATCATGATCACTGCTGTTCCTGTAAGGATCACCGGTTCTTTGTTAAATGCCACGATCAGGCTGATACCAAGAACAGCTCCCGGGATAACAAATGGGAACATGATCAGAAGATCCATTAACTGACCTGCAAATCCCTTCTGACGCACAACGATATAAGAGATCAGCATACCGATGATAATGATAAATACAATAGCGATCGTTGAAAATACAAAGGTGTTGCGGATATTGGTCCACAAACGGTTGAAGATCGTAATATAGCTTCCCAGGCTGAAGCCCTTCTTAAATCCTGTAAAGTCACTCTTGATAAAGCTGCTGACAATAACCACGATCTGAGGAAGGATACCAATAAATGTGATCAGCATAACCGGGAAGGTCGCCAGGAAGCGTTTTACTCCGTGAAGCTGTTCTTCCTTTGGCGGACGCATAGCTGTCATTACGTAATTCTTCTTTGTAACAAAATGTTTCTGCACTAAAAGAACGGTAGTAGAACAGAATACAACTACAACGGAAAGAGCACTTGCCAGGTGAGCGTTTCCGCCGATCTCACTCATGTATTCATTGTATACAAGAACCGGAAGTACCATATAGCCTTCGCCGATCAGCATTGGGGTTCCAAAGTCTGCCAGACTGGTCATAAATACCATGATCGCGCCTGCTGCAATAGATGGAAGAACAACCGGCAAAGTGATGGTCCAAAGTCTGCGAAGTTTGTTGCTTCCCAGGTTTTCTGCTGCTTCCTCCAGACTGGAATCAATGCTTCCCATAGCACCGGAAGTATACAGATACACATAAGGGAACAGTTTAAACGTAAACACCAGTATAATGCCCAGTTTTCCGTAAATACTTGGAAGATGGATCCCAAACTGGGAAAACATATTTGTCACCAGGCCAGAACGTCCAAAGAGCATGATCCAGCTGTACGCACCGATAAATGGCGGGCTCATAAGGCTCATGATGATAAAAATATGGATAAACTGCTTGCCCCATACATTATAACGGGACATCACATAGGCAATAGGAACGCCTACGATCAATGTTGTGATCGTAGTGACCACAGACACGAAAATACTTCTTCCAAGTGCTGAGTAATAATATTTCTTGGTAAAAAATCTTATGTAATTCTCAAAAGTAAAACCATCTACCTTGGTTGAAAAAAAGCTTCGGGTGATCAATGTACAGAAGGGATAGATCAGAAACACCAGCATAAATCCCACAACTGCCACTTTCACCCAGAACCAGAAGTCTAACTTCTTTCCGGAACCTACCATGAGATCACCTCCTGGGTTGCCGCATCGTATACACCTACGGCGCGGATATCAAAGTTTACTTTTACTTTTTCACCGTCTGGTCTTAATTCATGAACATCCTTTGTATACTCATTTAACTGTACAGTCTGACCATTATCCAACAGGATCTCATACTCAATAAAATCACCTAAGAAAGTGGATATGGTAATGGTTCCCGGCAGTCCTTCTTTATCATCAAAGAACAGCTGCTCCGGTCTTGCAGAAATAATACCTTTGCCGCTAAATGGCTTTTTTAATGTACAGGTGATCTTGCATTCACCTTTAATATCCAGCACTGCCTGTTTCGGGTCATCCCCCTTAACATCACATTCTACAAAGTTGGAAACACCGATAAATCCAGCTACAAAGGTGTTTTCCGGCTTCTTATAGATTTCTTCCGGAGTTCCCACCTGCATGATATTTCCTTCCTTCATAACAGCAATGCGGTCGGAGATAGCCAGCGCCTCCTCCTGGTCATGAGTTACATAAATAGTGGTGATTCCCAGACGGCGCTGCAGCTTCTTAATAACGGTTCTCATCTGTACACGCAGCTTTGCATCCAGGTTAGAAAGAGGTTCATCCATTAACAGTACACCCGGTTCAATAACAAAGGCTCTTGCCAGCGCTACTCGCTGCTGCTGTCCGCCGGAAAGCTCATTAGGCTTTCTGTCCTTTAATTTGCCGATCTGCACTAACTCCAGTGCCTCTTCCACTTTTCCTGGTATCTGATCCTTCGGGCATTTCTTGGCTTTCAGGCCATATGCTACGTTCTCAGCCACTGTCAGATGAGGGAAGATCGCATAATTCTGGAAAACCATACCGATATCTCTCTTATGCGCCTCCAGATTGTTGATCACCCGGTCATCAAAACAGATCTCGCCTCCATCTACTGTATTAAATCCTGCGATCATACGCAGAAGCGTTGTTTTTCCGCATCCTGACGGTCCTAAAAGAGTAAAGAACTCTCCCTGTTTAATATCCAGGCTCACTCCGTTTAATGCTGTAAAATCACCGTATTTCTTCACGGCATTTTTAATAATCACTGCATGACTCATAAAATCTGGTCCTCCTTTTTGTCCCCCATATATTTCCCTTAGATAAAAAGACTGCCCGCCCGCCAGGGCCAGGCAGTCTTTCTGCTATTCTTTTTGTGTTACATTTTCACTTACGTTTCAATCCTTCAGATTCAGTAAAATTAATCCACCATAATATCATTAAAGTGTTCAATAATGGACTCTTTTTCATTTGCAGCCCAGTCAAAGTCATAGTCAACTAATACCAGGTCGCTCAGTTTTGCCAGTCCCTCTGCAACGTCCATATCACTTCTTACAGGACGGCGTCCCCAGTTTTCACTCTGCTCTGTCTGGCACTCTTTGGAAGTTACAAAGTCGATAAACAGTTTTGCGTTTTCTTCATTCGGGCATCCCTTAACAAGAGCTACACCATCAGGAACTGCACTGGTTCCATCCTTTGGATATACAAATCCAACGGTCGGATCGTCCTTATACTGAACAGCTGCTTTTTCAAGTGTAAGTCCTACATAGAACTCTCCATCAGCTACCATCTTATGGCACTTACCGGAAGAGTCAACGATCTTTCCATCCAGGTTGTCATACAGTTTCTTAATGAAATCCCATCCGTCTTCCTTGCCGCCATGTCCAAGGATCATAGTACATAACTGGGTATAAGCAGAACCGGATTTAGATGGCAGGCAGTATGCAATCTTGCCTTTCCACTCAGGCTTTGTCAGGTCTTCCCAGGTTTCAGGAATGTCCATTCCGTCTTTTTCGATCAGTTCCTTATTGTAGAACAGTACCATTGGCAGTGGGCTTTCACCGATCCACTTATCATCCGGATCTTTGTACTCTTCTGCAATTACATCATCATTTGCACAAACATATGGTGCAAAGTAATCTTTAAATGCTGCCAGGGAGTCAGCACCGCCGCCCCAAAGCACATCAGCGATCGGGTTAGCAGATTCAGCTGCAATACGGTTGCAAAGCTCGCCGGTTCCGGCTGCAACTACTTCTACCTTAACATTCGGATATTTCTCCATAAACAGGTTCACACCTGCATTTAATGGATCTGCATCATGAGGAGAATATACAACTACTGTACCTGAGTAATCTTCCGGGGCTTTCTCTGCCGCAGCCTCAGATCCTTTTGCTTCTTCCTTTGACTCTTCCTTGGCTTCTGCTGCTGTTGTTTCCTCTGCCTTGGTCTCTGCCGGTGCTGCAGTAGTAGCGGTATTTCCGCCTCCGCATGCGGTCATACTCAGTACCATCATGGCTGCCAGTGACGCTGCTGCAAATCTTTTTTTCATATACACCTCTCCTTTTCTATGTACCCTTCTGGTACACCTTTCCCGGTCAGGCCGGAAATAAATTTTGCAGTTTAAAACTGCTTTTCACGTTCTCTGGAAATTTTCACTCCTGATGATGTTATTATACATTTTTATTATGCATTTTTCCATTTGTTATTCTAACTTTTGTTGTGTTATTCTGAACTTTTGTATAGTTTTTATGTCGTATTTTGTATTTATATGTGTATATTGTACATATTTTATTGGTTATGCTCACCCGTCCGAAAGAAATAAAAAAACAGAACCACAGTATCACAAACACAGCAAAAGGCTTCATGTTTATTTACAGCAATTCTGTTTTCCTTTATAACCACTTTTCAGTTATACTTCTTTTTCATCCTGCATATGCCAGGGAATTTTTTACCACTTATAATGTTTGATCAACGCCTGGGTTCCCAGATCGCCCATTCCTTCTTCTTCCAGTTTTTTACAAATACCAAGTACATCTTCCAAAACATCTAATTTTGTTCCTCTTTCAGATGCTTCCTCATCTGCCAGGCTCATATCCTTGATAAAGTGCTTTAAGAAGAAACCTGGAGCATAATCATCTTTTGCTGCCTTGGAAGCCACATTATTCATCTGGGCACTTCCTGCCGCACCGGTAGAGATGGATTTTAGCATTACATCTACATCCAGTCCTGCATTCTTTGCATAGACCATAGCCTCACATGCACCAGCCAAAGCACCGGCGATCGCAATCTGGTTGCACATTTTGGTGTGTTGTCCGTTTCCGGATTTTCCTTCATAGTTGATGGCCTTTCCCATTGCCTCAAATACAGGCAGACAGGCATCAAAGTCCTCTTTATCGCCGCCCACTAAAATGGTTAATGTTCCAGCCTTTGCACCACTGTCTCCGCCAGTTACAGGAGCATCCAGGCCATGCAGCCCCCGTTTCTTTGCCTCTTCATAGATCTGTTGATCCAGTTTTGGGCTTGTAGTAGTCATATCGATCACATAGGTGCCTTTATCTGCATTTTCAAGAATGCCATTTTCCCCGAAGTATACTTCTTCTACATCCTTTGGATAACCAACAATAGTAATGATCACATCACGGCCCTTAGAGCACTCTGCCACTGTATCGCACCATACAGCTCCCTCTGCGATCACATCTTCCACCTTTGATTTGGTTCTGGTATAAATAGAAACCTCATAACCAGCCTTCATCAGATTACGCACCATAGATTTCCCCATGATCCCAACACCGATAAATCCTATTTTCTTTAACATCTGTTTCTCCTTTCTCCAAATAATATGTCTTAAAATGACATATCTTTTTTGATCTCTTCCATGCATTGTTCCAGTTCTATATTTTCATATTGCTTTTTAATACCGCACTGATCCAGACGTTCTTTTGCAAAATCCTTTTCATCTGCCAAAAACCTGCGGCACATTTCCGCATATTTGGGTACTTTCTGGGTCTTTTCCCTGTTCAATGCCCGTTGTAAGCGTTCTCCATCTTCCACATGGATATAGATTGGGACCATGACCTCTGCCCCATAATAGTTACAAAGTGCTTCATAAGACTCCAATGTCCCCAGCATCAGATAACTGCCTGATTTTAAGTCGATCTGCCCGTCATCTGCCGTAAAATAGCTCCATGGCCCGTAAATGGTATCGTAAGTGCGACATTCGATCACCTTTTCCGCTTCTTTCATTGCCTGCAGCTGCTGTTCATCTGTAAAAATGTATTCCACTCCATTGGTTTCTCCGTCACGGATGGGCCTTGTGGTGTACATGCGGACAATCCCAAGTTCCGGCAGTTCCTTTATCAGACGCTTGTAAATAGTATCCTTTCCTGAAGCGCTTTTTCCCATTATATAATAAATCTTTCCCATTATGTTTCCATCTTTCTTTCTGTTTCTGAATTTACAGATCTTTTATTTATAGATCCTTCATTACCTGTATGGCAGAAAGTCCTGTATCTTCCAGTCCCTGGACCGGCAGCCCCTTTTTTATATAGTCGGATAATGTTTCCAGTATCTCTTTCGTGATCCGCTCTCCCGGTGCCAACAGCGGGATACCCGGCGGATAAATATAGGCAAATTCTCCGCAAACACGGCCGCAGCTTTTTTCTAAAAGCACCGTCTCCTGTTCTCCATCCATTGCCTTAAAAACAGGCAGCACCGATTCTGCATGACGGCTGTAGACACTGTTTTCATTCTCATCATTGCAAGCTTTTCCATTTTTTTCCAGTTCTTGATCGATCTCAATAAGAGCCTTTTTCAATCGTTTCAGACCTTTTTCGCTGTCTCCGATGGCTGCGATGGCCGTCACATAATCTGCACCGCACATTTCCATTTCCAGGTGATACTTTTTCCTTAAAATTTCTGAAAGCTGTTCTCCATTTAATCCCGTATTTCTTACTGAGATCACGATCTTGGATATATCCACATCAAAAATTCCTGCTGTTCCCGCCAGATCCTGTTCCACCAGACGTAGACATTTCATTTTTTGCAGTTTTTTTCGCATCTTAAGCAAAGCCGCCTCAAACTCTGCGATTTTTCCCTCTTTTCTGCACTGATCCATAAGGAAAATACTGTTTTCAATGGATGCCATAAGCACATAAGAAGGGCTGCTGCTCTGGTAGATCTGCAGATAGCGCTCTATCTTTTTTACATCTATATAGCAGCCGCCATCCGGCCTGTTATTTTTTACATGAAGCAAGGCCGTCTGGGTAAGGCTTGGCAGTGTTTTATGAACACTCTGGATCACTGCATCGGCCCCCAGTTCCAGAGCAGACTTTGGAAATGCATCTCCATAGGCAAAATGAGCACCATGAGCTTCATCCACGATCAAAGGCAAACCTGCTTTATGGACGATCTTCGCGATCGCCTCAACATCAGAAACGATCCCGTCATAGGTAGGGGAAACGATCAGTACCGCCTGTATATCCGGCTCCGATTTTAATGCCTTTTCCACATCTTCCGGTAAAATCCCGCCCTGTATCCCCAATCCGGGAACCTGTTGTGGATAAACATAAACTGTCTCAAGATGATTCAAATAAATACCATGATAAACTGCTTTATGACAGTTCCGGCTGACCAGTATCTTTCCCCCATGGGAAACAGCCGCACTGATCGCTGACAACAGCCCACAGGTACTTCCATTTACAAGATACCACGTATGATCAGAACCGTAAAGGGATGCTGCCCATTCCATAGAATCTTTTAAAATCCCCTCTGGATGATGAAGATTGTCAAAACCATCAATTTCTGTTATATCCACAGAAAACGGATCTGGAAAATGGACATCCATCCCATTAGCCCGCTTATGTCCCGGCATATGAAAAGGATACATCTCCGATTTCTGGTACTTTTTTAAATGCTGAATCAAAAGTTCTTCTTTTTTCAATTTTTTCTGCTCCCTGTTCCCCCATAAAGTCCTTTTTCGTTCTGTCGCTGTATCAGACGGATCACAGCTGCCCGAAGCTGCCGCCTGTTTCTTACTTGTATCAGCTTATCCGGATAACTTTCCATTATGCTCCTGTATCGGGCCTTTTTTTCACGGCTCCGGCCATTTTTTAAAATCCATAAGATAAATTCCAGATCCATTTTCTCTTTGCAGCCTTCTGCCATGCTTTTTCTCGTCTGACCCTTATACCGTTCGTAACGCCGGATCGTCTGCCACAAACAGATCCAGCGGGGATAGTCCATAAAAATGATCAGATCTGCTTCTCTCATTCTTCTGTCCAGGCTCAGTTTTTCGTAGTCTCCATCAATGATCCATCCCAGTTTTTCATTTTCGTCCAAAAACTGTTCACAGAGCTTTTTTCCTTCTGCCTCATCCCGTACTCTCCACCCCGGTTCATACTGGATCTTGTCCAAGTGAAGCACCGGACAGCCAAGGATCTTTCCAAGCTTACCAGCTACTACGGATTTTCCGGAACCTGTATATCCGATTACTGCAATTTTCATCTTTTCACTTCCCAATACGAATATAAATACTTTAAAAAATCCCCTGCAAGGGCCTTATACCTGTTATAAAGTCTCTGCAGGGGATTGGCTGCCTAAAACAGCTTATTTATTATTTTGTTACAGTTCAGCCTTGCGAAGATTTAGGGTCAAAAATACGTTGAAAGCTTGCTTTTATAAGTACTTTTGGCGCTAAATCTTCATAAGGCAGACGCCCAAAGCTTCTTGTCCGCTGCAAGCGGGCAAGAAGATGCAAGGCTGAACTGTAACATTATTTTTCTCTTGTTTCGATCATTTTTTTAACATCTGCAATAAATGCGCTAAGATCAGCAACACCAAGGTCGCCCTTGTCACGGCTTCTTACAGTGATCTTGCCTTCTGCTGCTTCCTTCTCACCTAATACCAGCATGAACGGAACTTTCTCTAACTGAGCCTGACGGATCTTGTATCCAACCTTCTCATCCTTACGATCCAGTTCTGTACGGATGCCAGCAGCCTTTAACTGATCATATACATCCTGAGCATATCCCATGGATTTTTCAGATACAGGAATAACCTTAACCTGAACAGGAGCCAGCCATACAGGGAATTTGCCTGCAAAATGCTCGATCAGGATACCGATGAAACGCTCGATGGAACCGAAGCATACACGGTGGATCATGATCGGACGCTTCTTGGTGCCATCCTCTGCTACATACTCAGCCTCAAAACGCTGTGGAAGCTGGAAGTCAAGCTGAATGGTACCACACTGCCAGGTACGGCCAATAGAATCTCTTAAGTGGAAGTCGATCTTAGGTCCGTAGAATGCGCCGTCACCTTCATTTACAATGTACTTTAAGCCCATTTCATCCAGCGCATTTCTCAAGCCGTTTGTTGCCATCTCCCAATCTTCATCAGATCCCATAGAGTTATCTGGTCTGGTAGAAAGTTCTACGAAATAATCAAATCCAAACTGAGAGTAAACTTCGTTGATCAGTCTTGTAACGCCCTTGATCTCATCAGTGATCTGATCCTGGGTCATGAAGATATGTGCATCATCCTGGGTGAAGCAGCGTACACGCATCAGGCCATGAAGCTGTCCGCTCTTCTCATGACGATGTACCAGACCTAACTCACCGATTCTTAATGGCAGGTCACGGTAGGAACGAGGCTGGGACTTATATACCAGCATACCGCCTGGACAGTTCATTGGCTTAATAGCGTAATCTTCGTCATCGATCACGGTTGTATACATATTTTCTTTATAGTGATCCCAGTGACCGGAAGTCTCCCACAGCTTACGGCTTAAGATAACAGGAGTAGAAACTTCCTGATATCCTTCTCTTAAATGGATCTCACGCCAGTAGTCGATCAGAGTATTCTTTAAGGTCATGCCCTTTGGAAGGAAGAATGGGAAACCAGGTCCTTCTTCAGCGAACATGAACAGTCCTAATTCCTTACCTAATTTTCTGTGGTCACGCTTTTTAGCCTCTTCCATCATGGTTAAGTAAGCTTCCAGGTCTTCTTTCTTTGCAAATGCAGTACCATAGATTCTGGTCAGCATCTTGTTCTTCTCGCTGCCTCTCCAGTAAGCACCTGCAATGCTGGTCAGCTTAAATGCCTTAATTCCCTTTGTATACAGGATATGTGGACCAGCGCACAGGTCTACGAAATCACCCTGCTGATAGAAACTGATGGTCTCGCCTTCTGGAAGGTCCTCGATCAGCTCTACCTTGTAAGGTTCGCCCTTTTCCTGCATAAATTTAATAGCTTCGTCTCTCGGAAGAACAAATGGCTTTAATGCCAGGTTCTCCTTAACGATCTTCTTCATCTCAGCCTCTAACTTCTCCAGATCATCTGGTGTAAATCCACCTTCTCTGTCAAAGTCATAGTAAAATCCGTCATCGATCGCCGGTCCGATTGCCAGCTTGGTCTCCGGATATAATCTCTTTACTGCCTGTGCCAGTACATGGGAAGCAGTGTGGCGGATGGCTCTTAATTCATCTTTTGCTTCTTCAACACTTCCATCTGGTAAAATAATCTTCATGGTAAACTCCTTTCGCTTTTAAACACGTTTTTAGATCTTTGGGATATATCCTTTCAGGTATTAAAAAACCCCTGGACATATCTCTATGTCCAAGGGTGCATATACACGGTTCCACCTTGATTTTCACTCAATTCTCCCTTAACGCGGGGCACGGTATCATTTCACTGCTTCTTATCATTTCGCAATTCCCTGATACGGCTCAGGACTGGTCTTCCTCTGTCTTTCGCATGCGCCTTTCCACCAACTGGCTGCTCTCTGTCTGCGTTCCACAGATTACTTGTTCCTTCACTGCCTTTTCTTTTGCATTTCTGCTAACCTTGATTATAACATTTAAGTCCCGTTTGTCAAGGTAAAATCAATCCCTTATTCCCATTCTGTCACATTTCTGATAATATATATTCGTGTGTAAGTACAATATTTATCCATAAAAAAGGAAACGCATTTATATTATATAGGAGCAGCATCAAAATATAGCTCCTGCAGCAAACGAAAGGATTAATTTATGAAAATCGTGATCATCGACGGTCAGGGCGGCCGCATGGGAAAATCCGTGATCGAACAGTTAAAAAACAATTATCCGGAACTTGAGCTTTACGCCATCGGAACCAACAGTATCGCAACCTCTGCCATGTTAAAGGCTGGTGCAGCTTATGGTGCCACAGGCGAAAATCCCGTAGTCGTCAACGCCAGAAATGCTGACCTCATTATCGGACCTATAGGAATTGTAATGGCAGACTCTCTCATGGGAGAGATCACCGCTGCCATGGCTGCGGCTGTAAGCTCCAGCAATGCCTATAAAATACTCATACCTGTCAATCGCTGCAACCACTTTATCGCCGGCTGTAAAGAAGGCAGTCTCAGTGACTACATCCGTCAGGTCTGTGAAGAAGTGGGAAAACGCTTAGATTTTTCAAAGAAAGAAGGTATTACCTGCCATGAGAACTGTTGAATTTAAAATGGAACGTCCCGGCCTTGTAAGCGCCGGTGATAAAGTTAAGATCATCGAACGGGAAGGAACCAGCAGCTACAGCTATATTATTGATCCTGCAGTAGCTATGTCTGGCTGCTTCGCCGCCCGTGACCGTATTAAATCCGAATATGGTATTGTAAAAGAAGTTCGTGAAAACTCCCGCGGATTTTATGTGGTCGTAGATTTTGATGAAGAAGACGTTCATTAAGACAACGGCACGATCTTGATCTCTTCTGCCGTGGTCTCTCTGGCCGGAGAAGTCGTCGGAGCAATTGGCGCCGGAACTACTGTGGTTTCTTCCACATGCTTTCCAGGTGCCTCTGTCCCGATCACTGCCTCCATATGGTTTTGGGATGGCTGTACTTTTCCTGTTCCTGAGTTTTCTATCGGTGATACAGGCACCACTTTTTCCGCAGCCGCTGTAGTTTCCTGTGCCATGGTTTCTTCCGTTTTAATCTTATCCATCGTTTCTACTTTAGCTTTTGAAGAAACATCCAGGGAAACCGGCTGACTCCAGAGGACCTGAGTAATTCCCCCATTCCTGCTCCAGCTGCAGTCATGCCACAGGCCGATCATCTTTCCATCCTGAAGTGCCAGGATCTCGATCATATCATTTCCCGTAACTTTTTTTCCTGTTCTTTCTGAACTGTCCTTCACTGTATAAATAGTTCCATCCTGTTTTACATTGATAATCACACCATAGGCATTTTCCCATATTTTAGGATGATATTCTCCGTATATCTCGCCCTGGCTTTCAAAATAGTAAAGATTAAAAATTGCTCCCGGAAAATAACCGCTGACCGCTTTTTTCTCTTTTCCGTTCAGATCTGTCTTATAAATGCAGCTGTACCATTTTCCATCTGAAGTCTTATCCACATAAGCGCTGAAAAAAATAGAATTATCCACAATACAATAACTTTGTACACCATAATCCGCTTTTATAATGGTCTTGCTTCGAGAAGCTGTCCTTTTTACAAGCTGCATCAAAGATCCGGTTCCCTGAAGTTCATAGGAATTTCCATCTGCCGCAGCCGGATTTTTCTTTACATAGCTGATCTTACCATTTTCATCTATCCTGTATACACGATCTTCTACTGTAATATTGGAACTTTCTTTGGCTGTTACCGGCTTTCCCAATGCATTAACAAGATAACATGCATCTCCATCGATCCTTACCTGATAACCTCCTGACGAAAGCTCTGTTTCTGCTCCGGAAGTTGCCGTATGGATCTTACCTTCCTGGGCATAATAAATGGTTCCATCTAATACCAGATATCCATCTACATTCTCAGCAATGATCTCTTTTGTGTTCTGTCCCGGAATCATGCGCATCAGTACATCACACATTTCTTTTTCCTCGTCAGAAAGAGACGACTTTCTGCTCTCATCCACCTTTGGAAGATAATACACATAGTCCCCATAAGCCCTTAAAGAATTTTTCGTAGACTTCTCAGGATTCTTTTCATTTCCAAGAGGCTTCACTTTATTATCTACCGTTTTTTTATAAAGAATGGTTTTAAAAAGCCCTGTATCTTCACTGTCCAAATAACACCAGAATACATTGGTCCTTACAAAACTATCCAGATCTTCCCCTGTATCTTCCGGAACATAACCAGGATCCGGTTCAATATTTTTCAGATATCCTTTTACATCATGACAGGTAAAGATCTGCCCGTCTTTCTTCCACTGTCCGGTTGTCATAAAGCCTTTATCGTTAAAATGGTACAGAAAACCTTTTATTTCCAGCCACTGATCTGATGCATATGTTTTTTCATCAATCTTATACTTCCAGCCGTCCTCCGTTTCTTCCCATCCTAGCTGATCGGTCTGTGTTGTTTCAACCGCCGGAACTTCCAACGTCTGCTGTTCACTGGCTTTTGTCATATCCAGCTTTTCATAGTCAGAATGGATTTTTCCAAAAACGATCACTATAACGCTGATCGCCATGATCATAAATAAAACAGCAAAGATCACTAACAATACTGTTTTGACACCTGATTCTTTTTTTCTTCTTCTCATCTCATTCCATCCTTTGTTATCAATATCTGCATCTTGTATCAAAGTAATTCCCTGCTGCCGGATTAACTAAAAGAAAAAAGCGGAAAATCTCAATTTCTAAGATTTTCCGCTACTTCTCAAAGATGAGCGTGCGGGGATTCGAACCCCGGACAACTTGATTAAAAGTCAAGTGCTCTACCGACTGAGCTACACGCCCTTATTAAATTACTTAAATGCCCAAAGTCGGAATCGAACCAACGACACGAGGATTTTCAGTCCTCTGCTCTACCAACTGAGCTATCTGGGCTTTTTCCTTATGCCTAAGGCATAAAAATTGCGGGGGCAGGATTTGAACCTACGACCTTCGGGTTATGAGCCCGACGAGCTTCCAGACTGCTCCACCCCGCGTTACCTAAATTATTATAATACTTATTTCAAATTTGTCAATAAGTATTTAACTGGGCGAAGGTGGATTCGAACCACCGAAGGCAGTGCCAGCAGATTTACAGTCTGTCCCCTTTGGCCACTCGGGAATTCGCCCATATAACCATTATACTCTTTTTCTGATAAATTATACTTAGAATGGGGCCTACAGGGCTCGAACCTGTGACCCTCTGCTTGTAAGGCAGATGCTCTCCCAGCTGAGCTAAGACCCCAACTGTATTCTTTATCAAATTGAAAAAGAAACGACCCGGAACGGGATCGAACCGTCGACCTCCGCCGTGACAGGGCGGCGCTCTAACCAGCTGAGCCACCGGGCCATTAAAGGCATATACATACCTTCAAAACCACATATTGAACTACCGAATATCTACAACCTTTTGTTTCCCTTACCTTTTGGTCAAGCCCTCGACCGATTAGTATCAGTCAGCTTCATGCGTCACCGCACTTCCACCTCTGACCTATCTACCTTGTCGTCTTCAAGGGGTCTTACTACCTGCGTATGGGATATCTCATCTTGAGGGGGGCTTCACGCTTAGATGCCTTCAGCGTTTATCCCGTCCGGGCTTGGCTACCCTGCCGTGGAGTTGGCACTCCAACAGGTACACCAGCGGCCCGTCCATCCCGGTCCTCTCGTACTAAGGACAGCTCCTCTCAAATATCCTTCGCCCACGCCGGATAGGGACCGAACTGTCTCACGACGTTCTGAACCCAGCTCGCGTACCGCTTTAATGGGCGAACAGCCCAACCCTTGGGACCTGCTACAGCCCCAGGATGCGATGAGCCGACATCGAGGTGCCAAACCACTCCGTCGATGTGAACTCTTGGGAGTGATAAGCCTGTTATCCCCAGGGTAGCTTTTATCCGTTGAGCGATGGCAATCCCACTTTCATACCACCGGATCACTAAGTCCTAGTTTCCTACCTGCTCCACCCGTCGGTGTCGCAGTCAAGCTCCCTTATGCCTTTGCACTCTTCTAATGGTTTCCAACCATTATGAGGGAACCTTTGAGCGCCTCCGATACCCTTTCGGAGGCGACCGCCCCAGTCAAACTCCCCGCCTGACATTGTCCCCCAGCCGGGTCACGGCTGCAGGTTAGAAATCCAATACCGCAAGGGTGGTATCCCAACAGCGACTCCTCACAGACTGGCGTCCATGACTCATTGTCTCCCACCTATCCTGTACATGCAGTACCGAATCCCAGTATCAAGCTGGAGTAAAGCTCCATGGGGTCTTTCCGTCCTGGCGCGGGTAACCAGCATCTTCACTGGTATTTCAATTTCACCGGGTGCATTGTCGAGACAGCGCTCAAATCATTACGCCTTTCGTGCGGGTCGGAACTTACCCGACAAGGAATTTCGCTACCTTAGGACCGTTATAGTTACGGCCGCCGTTTACTGGGGCTTCAATTCAAAGCTTCGATTGCTCTAACCTCTCCTCTTAACCTTCCAGCACCGGGCAGGCGTCAGCCCATATACCTCACCTTACGGTTTTGCATAGACCTGTGTTTTTGCTAAACAGTTGCTTGAGCCTATTCTCTGCGGCCTGGTTTCCCAGGCACCCTTTCTCCCGAAGTTACAGGGTCATTTTGCCGAGTTCCTTAACAATGCTTCTCCCGCCGGCCTTAGGATTCTCTCCTCATCTACCTGTGTCGGTTTACGGTACGGGCACGTATCACACAATAGCGGCTTTTCTTGACAGCCGGAATCACACACTTCGCTACTTTAGTTCGCTCCGCATCACAGCTTCGGATTGCTAAGCGGATTTGCCTGCTTAACTCCTACCCTGCTTGCCCCGGTCTTTCCATTCCCGGGCTGTGCTGTCCTTCTGTGTCCCCACAGTTCTGATGATACGCGGTACAGGAATCTCAACCTGTTGTCCATCGGCTACGCTTCTCAGCCTTACCTTAGGCCCCGACTTACCCAGAGCAGATCAGCTTTACTCTGGAAACCTTGGATATTCGGCCTGGAGGATTCCCACCTCCATCTCGCTACTCATTCCGGCATTCTCTCTTCTTAAATGTCCACAGCTCCTTACCGGTACTGCTTCTTCCCTTTAAGAATGCTCCTCTACCAATGTATTTCTACATTCCTAAGCTTCGGTGTTGTGTT